>JACCDL010440763.1_pt1 | contig 25874 bp, 18 predicted proteins | sample 7441931 | NCBI WGS metagenome assembly JACCDL01 (sample SAMN15323437, study PRJNA562643) | freshwater metagenome | isolation source: river surface water | place: USA:Blue River Watershed | collected 2017-08-16 | reverse complement strand
TATTGGATTGGATTCACGTCGGAAGTTTTCATGTTGATATCAGCTTCGTAGTTGATCCTTTGAGTTCACTGTACATCCTTTTCATCACCGGTGTAGGTTCTTTGATTCACCTCTACTCCATCGGTTACATGCATGACGATGATGGTTTCCACCGTTTCATGTCTTATCTGAATTTGTTTGTTTTCTTCATGCTATTGTTGGTATTGGGAGACAACTTGTTGTTGTTGTTTGTCGGTTGGGAAGGTGTTGGAGTTTGTTCCTTTATGCTCATTGGCTTTTGGTACAAAGACCACGCAAACAATGACGCTGCAAAAAAAGCCTTTGTCATCAACCGTGTGGGTGATTTGGGATTGATCTTGGGAATGTCATTGATCTTTGTTCAATGTGGTAGTTTAAATTACAACGACCTCATGATTGGCGGTTCGGGTATCATGCACTTGGGCAAATGGGCCACCCTGGGCGCTATCTTATTGTTCATCGGAGCCATGGGTAAATCAGCTCAGTTTCCTTTGCACACCTGGTTGCCCGATGCCATGGCCGGTCCTACACCAGTATCCGCATTGATCCACGCAGCAACCATGGTGACCGCTGGTATATATTTGGTAGCCCGCTTTAGTGATTTGTTCGCCATTTCAGAAGGAGCCAGCCAATTGGTTACTTGGGCTGGTGTGATTACAGCAATAATGGGAGCCAGCATTGCCTTGACTCAGAATGATATCAAAAAGGTATTGGCCTACTCTACTGTCAGTCAATTGGGATTCATGTTTGCTGCTTTGGGAATGGGAGCTTACACCATTGCTGTATTTCATGTGGTGACCCATGCTTTCTTCAAGGCCTTGTTGTTCTTGGGTTCAGGTTCTGTCATTCACGCAATGGGTGGAGAACAAGACATCCGCAGAATGGGGGGATTAAAAAGTCACATGCCTACCACCTATTGGACTTTCTTGGTGGGTACCATTGCCATTGCTGGAATTTTTCCTTTTGCAGGTTTCTTCTCAAAGGATCAAATCTTGGCCCATGCCATGGAAAACAACACCACTGTTTTTGTTCTTTTGATGTTGGCCGCAGCCGGAACAGCGTTTTACATGTTCCGCATGTTCTATTTGACCTTCCATGGTCAGTTCCGCGGCACCCATGAGCAAGAGCATCATTTGCACGAGTCGCCAAAAACCATGACCATTCCCTTGGTCGTATTGGCCATTGCTTCCACTGTCGGAGGATTTATGGGATTCCCACACGCCATTGGTCACGCGATGCACATTGAGCACGCCTTGGATCATTTCTTATCCGGAAGTATTGAATTGGCGCATTCACACATGAGCGTTGCAACTGAGATTGCACTGGCATTGATTTCAATGGCCATTGCCGGTTTGATGATTTTGTTGGCTTACAACATGTACATCAAAAATGCGACTGCTGTTTTGGAAGATGACGAAATCAATAGTCCTTTGCACAAATTGCTTTGGAAGAAATATGGCATTGATGAATTGTATGACAATCTATTCCGCAAGCCAATCGATGCATTGAGTGCTGGATTGCACCAATGGGTAGAACAAAAGATGTTGTTGGGCATCGTAGACGGTTCCGGTGATGCCGCCAAAGGCATTGGTCGTTTATTACAACCTTTGCACAATGGTCAAATCGTCACGTATTTGTTGGCCATTATCGTTGGTTTAATCGCTTTAATTTTTGCTCTGTAAGTTATGATCGCACTATCTATATTTTTAATTCCTTTGTTGACCAGTTTGTTGCTGTTCAATGCAAAATCAGGCAATGCAGGAAAAACTGCATTGACTAGTCTTTTATTGATGTTGGTGGTGGCCATTGGTGGTCGCGTGGCAACCGCTTATGGCATTCAATCTGAAATTTCATTTCCCCTCATCTCCGGTATCGGTTTCTCCTTTCATTTGTTGTGGGATGGTCCCGCTTTCTTGATGGTTTTATTGACCATCATCGCAGGTCTGGGCATTGTGTATTTCAGTCAAGACAAAGAAATTCACAGTGCCAATCGTTTTTATGGCTGGATCATGATGATGTTGGCCGCCATGATTGGCGCCTTCTTGGCCGGTGATGCTTTGTTGTTTTACTTGTGTTATGAGTGGGCTTTGATTCCTATTTTCTTCTTGATCTTGAAATGGGGGCACGGCGAACACCTTTCGCACATCACCATGCGCTTCTTCTTGTATACATTGTTTGGTTCTTTGTTCATGATGTTGGCTTTGTTGTATGTTCACCAAAGCATGACTAATCCAAGCTTTGATATCGATTCCATGTGGGCCGCTGGAAAAGCTTTGAGCATCAGCGAACAAGGATGGGTTTTTGCTGGACTGTTCATCGCGTTTGCGGTTAAAATGCCGGTATTCCCCTTCCATTCTTGGCAGCCCTCCACCTATGATCATGCTCCGATACAAGGAACCATGTTATTAGCTGCCGTGATGTTGAAGATGGCTACTTTTGGTTTGGTGCGCTGGGCACTGCCCATGACAGCGGCGGGAATTGCCGTCAATGGTCATTGGGCCATCTTATTATCTGTCATCAGTGTTGTCTATGCGTCTTTTATGGCCTTGTCGCAAAAGCGCTTAAAGATGATGATTGCCTACTCTTCCGTTGCTCACGTTGGAATGATTGCAGCCGGTGTTTTGTCCAACACCGATCAAGGATCAGTAGGCGGTATGTTTGAAATGTTCTCTCACGGTATTTTGGCGGTTGCCATGTTTGTGGTTTATGCTATTATTGAGAAAAGAGTGGGACATGATCGCATCCATGACATGGGGGGTATCAGAACTGCTGCTCCAGCCTTTGCGTTTTTGACCTTTATCTTGGTGATGTGTAACGTGGCATTGCCGTTCACCTCTGGCTTTATCGGCGAATTCTTGTTGTTGCAGGGATTGGCACATTATAGCTTGACCTACACCGCCATTGCAGGATTGTCAGTCATCCTTGGAGCTGCATACATGCTCAGAGGTTTTCAAGCTATGTTCTTGGGTGGAAATGCCATCACGTTTGAAGCATTGACGGGAAGAGAGAAAAACATCTTGGCCATTGCAGTCATCTTGGTGATTGTGTTGGGCGTGTATCCACATTCATTATTACAATTGATCCAAAACGTTTACTAAATAATTAACGATGATTATTTTACTGATTTCAGCATTATTGGGCGTGTCATTATTGGCATTAGAAATATTCAAATTGCGCAGTTGGATGATGCCATTGATGGCACTTGCGTTCTTGGCCATCATCGGTGGAACCTTTGCCACTTGGGGATTGAATGAAGATGTGATGATGCAAGGGATGATCGTGATGGATGCTTATGCCTTGCGCACCACTGCTATCCTTTCGATCTTGGCCTTGTTTTGGTTGTTGACACAAAATACAAACATTCAAAAGACAGGAAACAGTTCGGATTTGTTTGCTTTATTGGCCTTTAGTTTTTGCGGAGCGATATTGATGACCAACTTCACCAACTTGGTGATGTTATTCTTGGCCATTGAAATCTTGAGCATTCCTGTTTATGTTTTGGCTGCCAGCAACCGTTCCAGTCAATTGTCCAACGAAAGTGGATTCAAGTACTTCATCTTGGGATCGGCGGCATCAGCGATATTGTTGTTTGGCATTGCGTTGTTGTATGGTGCAACAGGCAGTTTTGATTTGTTCACCATTCATGATGCGTTGCAAAGCGGAACCATTGCTCCATTGGCATGGGTAGGTTTGGCCATGATCTTGACTGGATTTGGATTTAAAATATCCGTTGCCCCTTTCCATTTCTGGGCACCTGATGTGTACCAAGGAGCTCCTACACCCATCACCGGATGGATGGCGACAGTGGTCAAAGGCGCGGCCATTTTTGGTATGTATCGATTGTTCAAAGGAGCCTTTGATGGCACGATGCCACAATTGGAAGGCATCATGGTCATCATCATTGCCATCACCTTGGTGGTGGCCAATGGAATGGCAACATTACAAAGCAATGTGAAGCGCATGTTGGCTTATTCTGGAATCAGCCATGCTGCCTTTATGTTGGCAACATTGATTATTCCAGGTTTTGACCCACAAAGCATCGTATTGTACGTTTTGTCATACGGCATTGCCTCATTGATTGCTTTCTCAGTAATGCAGAGTGTTGGCGAAACAGCTGGAGAGGAAATCAGCGCTTACAAAGGCTTAGCACAAAGTCATCCTTTCTCAGCAGCTGCCATGAGCTTTGCGTTATTGTCGATGGCGGGCATTCCACCCTTGGCTGGGTTTTTCGGAAAATACTATGTTATCTCTGGGCTCATCAGCGCCCATCCTGGACTCACCATCATTATGGTATTGACCTCAGTAGTAGGGATGTATTACTATTTGAAAGTCATTTTTGCGATGTACCAAAAATCCAACACCCCAGCTCAAATCGTTGAAGGCAACAAGTTTTGGTTGTCACTAGGCATCATTGCTTTGATCGGCATGATGGTGGCGGTGCAGTGGATGTAAAGGGAAAGAGGCAGCGATGTTTCGCTGGGGGAAAGAGGAAAGAGGAAAGAGTGTTAATGCCTGTTTTAGCTTGACGTTCTATTTGTACATCTTTTTTGGGACGAGACAAATTGCACAGACAGTTCAGAAGGAAGACTCAACTCTCCTTTTCCAAACTACCAATCATGTTAAGATGTTCCTCAACAAACGAAATAAGCGGTTTAAATTTCTCCAACTTAGGGGATGATTGAAACTTACCTGCTATCATCGCATCGCACGCTATCGTGACCGCTAAGCAGTAGGAGGGGATAGCGAATCGCATTTCATGCTCTCGCTATTTTTCCGCTCTTGTTACTTCATCACCTCATTCCTTCTTCACTCAATCACCTCATCACTCCATACCTAAAAAAAAAGAGAGCCGAAGCTCCCTTTTTCAATATGGTGTTTGAAGATTTTATCCTTCGTTAACGACTTCAAATTTCACTGTAGCCGTAACTTCTTTGTGCAATTTCACTTTGGCTTCATAAGCACCCAACATCTTGATGTGCTCCTCTACCAAACTGATGCTCTTGCGATCAATGTTGTGTCCTTCTTTGGCAAAAGCCTCAGACAACTGAATGGTATTGATGCTTCCAAAGATTTTACCGGTGTCAGATGCTTTGGTAGCAATGCTCAAAGTCAATGCAGACAACTTTTCAGCCAATACTTGGGCATCCGCCAAAATTTTGGTTTCCTTGTGTGCACGTTGCTTTAAGTTCTCAGCCAACATCTTGCGCGCGCTTTCTGTTGCTGCAATCGCATATCCACGTGGGATAAGGTAATTGCGTGCATAACCAGGCTTTACATTGACTACCTCATCTTTGGCACCCAATTTTTCAATGTTTGATTTTAGAATAACTTCCATGATTGTTCCTCCTGATTATTTCAACATATCACCTACGAAAGGCATCAAGGCCAAATGACGGGCTTTCTTGATGGCTTGCGCAACTTTACGCTGGTTCTTTAATGATGTTCCAGTAAGACGACGAGGAAGGATTTTTCCTTGCTCATTACAAAGCTTCAACAAAAAGTTGGCGTCTTTGTAGTCGATATACTTGATACCCGACTTCTTGAAACGGCAATACTTGGCTTGCTTGGTTTCAATCTCGATGGGATTTAAATAGCGAATTTCTCCATTTTCACTCATTGTGTTCAATTTTAGACGTTCAACTTACTTTTTTTCTGCCTTATTGCGGCGAGACTCCGCGTAAGTCACATGATACTTGTCCATGTGGGTGGTCAAAAAGCGCAAAATGCGCTCATCTCTGCGGAACTCCGTTTCAAACGGATTGATCACATCTCCAGCAGCTTCGAACTCCAACAAGTGGTAAAATCCGGTTGTTTTTTTCTGGATTGGGTAAGCCAACTTTCTCAAGCCCCAGTTTTCCTCGTGCTTGATGGTAGCGCCTTTTCCTTTCAAAAACTTTCTGAATTTGTCCACTGTTTCCGTCGCCTGATCATCAGACAACACGGGAGTCATAATGAAAACAGTTTCGTAACGATTCATTTGTTTATTGATTTTAAAAATTTAAGGTTGCAAAGATAGTCTTTTTTTCTTAACTGCCAAACTTTCAACTATTTCGTTACATGGAACCAACCGGAACCTTGATACGGGATGTAATCCAACCCTTCTCCTTGATACTCATAATAGTATACACCTGCAGCCGCTTCCTTGGGATCCCAATAATCGTAAGGAATCATTCGGTATTCATTGCCCTTTTCTATAGTGCCTACCAAACTTCCCCAGCGGTTAAAGATGTTGACGTGCCATTCTCTCATGTATCGGTTGGGAACAAAGAAAACATCATTGAATCCATCAGCATTGGGAGAAACCACATTGGGTATTTCTCCCAACGCGCAAAAAGTAGTAGTGTCATCACAACCCAATTGGGATTCGGCATAGGTTTCTACAAAGAGGGTGTCATAAGCAAAACAACCATCTACCTCGGCTGTTACTTCCAAAGTGTAACTTCCGGGATTCTCATAAATATGGTAAACGGTATCTTGCGTGGGTGCTGTATAGGTATCAGTGGTATCATTGAAATTCCAGTTCAGTTGCGGTACATTGCTGACGGCCAAGAAAGAACTCAACAGCGGATAGTAGCCTCCAACGGCCTCTTCTATTTCCACATGCCAAGGATTGGCATAGATGATATTGACAAAAGGTTGATAAACGATGACATCAATGAAATCGTCATCAACACAACCATTGGCATCTATTCCTATGGCTTGTATTTGGGTATCACCAGTGGGCTGAAAAGTATAGGATGGTGTGATCGTCCCATTGGGCCAAATGGCATTGTCTACTCCACTCAATGACAACGTAATGGACTCACCAATACAGATAGAAGAATCGGGGGTAATGATGATGGTCTCGGGAGTTGGATTCACGGTTACTTCGATACTGGTAACCTGAGATACACAACCCAGGGCAGTGGCGGTGAAGGAATAAAAACCAGATTGATTAACCTGAACATTGTTCAATACAATAGCGCCTCCTGTCCCTGTCAATCCCAATGGGCCGGACCAACTCCAATTGGAATTGACCTGCGCATTGGCATTGATGGTCAATTGTTCTCCCTGACAATAAACGGTTTCGCCATTGAAAGTAATAACAGGAATGGGGTTGATGATTACATCCGCGGATATCGGTAAGGACGTGCAGCCATTCTGGGTTATCCATAATTCTAAATCATCATTCATGGACAATGTTGCATTATTGATGGCATCACTGGCATTGGTAGATGAGTAGGCAATATTGGATAAATTCCATTGATAAGAGGCAGGAGCCGGTGAATTGACAATCGCTTGAAACGTCAAAGTCTCTCCCTCACAAATGGGTGTATTGACATTGATAAGACCTGTTGGGATGGGATAAACATTGAGCAAAATATTCTCAACCGTTGAATAGCAACCATTGGCCTCCACTTGAACAAGGTAAACACCCGATTGATTGATGTCGGTCAGTTCCAATGAGGGCTGTACATCAGAGGAAACAAAACCATTGGGACCTTCCCAATTGTAATTGACATTGGCTGATGCATTTGCACTAAAAGACAACGTTTCGCCAACGCACCAATCCAAATCCATTGGATTGATATTGAGGGTTGGAATGGGATTCACAACAACATTCACAGCGGATGCCAATGATGGGCAAGAAGCCGACACCACCACTACACTGTAGGTTCCCTGCACGCCAAAATTGGCATTGGGAATGACGGGTGAAAGCTCGTTGGATGAGAACCCATTGGGCCCTGACCATTGATAGTTGGCCCCAGCGATGGGATCACAACTTAAAATCAATGAATCGCCCTGACAAAGTGGGCCTGCATAAGCGGCTTGAGTGGATGGTTCCTCCAGCACTGTTACAAATGTTGAATCCAAAGGAGAAACACAATTGTTCAAGGTAATTTGAAGATAGTAGTAACCTTCAAAACTTTCATTGACGCCATTCAAAGCTGGACTTTGAATATTTGAAGTAAAACCATTGGGGCCAGACCATAAATAACTGATGTTCTGTAAATTATTTCCTATCAATTGAATATTTCCACCTACACAAGCTGCTCCACCATTGGTTGGATTGGCGTTGGGAATAATGTTCACTGTTACATACACGGATGAGGGTGCTGACGAACAACCCGGATAGGAGGCTATTAAATTGTAATTTCCTGATTGAAGATAATTATTTGTATTGACGGATGGATTTTGTTGATTGGAAAAGTACCCCATTGGTCCAGTCCATTGAAAGCTGGCACCGGGAACATTCTCCGCTTGCAATTGAAACGATTCCCCGACACAAATGGGATCAACAGGCAAAGGATTAGCAACAGGAATGGGATGAACCGTAAAGTTTACCTGAGTAGTATCCGCGCAATCTAAACCAGGATTGGTGATCAAAGTAATGGTGTACGTTCCAATAGCGGGAAAAATAAAAGAAGGTTGAAAAACATTCGAAGTATCGCTTGTTGAATCAGCGACCCCGAAATCCCAGTGATACGTATTGGCATTCAATGAGGCATTGTTGAAAGTCACTGTACTGCCCAAGCAAGTAGAGGTAAAAGAAGGCACTGTAATGGCTGCCGTTGTGGTTGGATCGCAGAGCACTACATTGAATTGATAATCTCGTCGAATGGTGTTGAGCAAAACTCCATCGCGGTATTCAGCCACGCATACAGCGACGGCATAAGTCCCAATCTGATTGGCTACACCTGTAATGACTCCCGAAACAGGGTTAATGACCATGGCAGGGCTCGAGGCAATGGGATAATTGGTTGAATATCCTGCAAACCAAGAAACTGGTGTATAAGGCGGAGCAGTTGGAGGATTGGGGGTAGGTGTTGTTGACGTTCCTCCTAGAAATGGATCACAAAAAGAATAGACCAAGGAATCTCCATCTGAATCCGTTGCACCCATTTCGTATACAAATTCGGAGCCCAAACACAGGGCTACTGGGGGTTGTGAGGTAAATATTGGGCTATTGTTTTGAATCTGTACCATGTCCGTTCCCGGAATACGGGTAGTCAGGGTGATTCCCGCATTGCTGGGATTGACCAAATTATCAATGCTGTTGTTTCGGCAGCAACGCTGATAACTCACTGTGTAACCTGCTGATGAGAAAGGCAAAGATGCATTCACCGTATAAACGGCCTTTTCAACACACAATTCTGCCGGAACAGACAGACAAGGATCATTCAAAGAAATGGGAACTTCACTCACAACAGCGTTGGACAAAGAAGCTGTGACTTTCCCAAACAATGAACCTCCAAAGTTGTAAATTCCAATGGCAGGGGCAGCGTCAAAACCTGTTCCATTGGTATTGGATGGTCCGCAATCCCGGTAAACAACCAATCTCAGTTGATAGATATTATTCCCCAGATGGGTGTAAGTCAATTCACCACCAAAAATATGCGTGGCGAAAGCTGCGAGTGTTGCGGTTTGCAACAAAAAAAACAAATAGATTTTTTTCATTATTTCATCACATGAAAGGAACCATTGCGTTTGATTATTTGCCCATCAAATCCCTTCCCTACTGCGGTATAATAATAAATACCATTTTCAACTTCACGAGGATTCCAGTGCCCTCTTCGATCGTCAAAATATTGGGCAGGCTGTGTGATGCTTCCCACTTCATTTCCCCATCGATTGAAGATGTGAACATCCAATGATTGTAAGAACAAATTGGGTATCCAAAACACCTCGTTTTTCAAATCTCCATCCTGTGTTACGATATTGGGAATTTCTCCCCCGTCACACTCCCCTACCGGCAAATCACATCCCAACATCGCTACTCCGAAAGTTTCTACTAACAACGAATCCATAACTGGACATCCTTGCAATTCGCCAATGAAATAAGAGGTATAATACCCCTCATCAAAAAAAGTATAGTTATTGAAAAAATCAATGGTGTTGCCTGCCAAAACGATGGTACTATCTCCCGTATACCAAACGTAACTTTCAACGTTGGTCGTTACATGAACTGTCAAATCAAAAGGTGCATAACCTTCCGTAGAATCAGTATTGCCAAATGCATTGATCGAAAGTGAATCTATCACTAGGTAAGGATGAATAACCACTACATCCCATTGGGCGTCTCCTTCACAACCGTTTGCATCGGTTCCTTGAACTGTATATGTGAAATTGGTTGAGGGCGTTGACGACAGTGACAGACCGTTAGCAGCTCCTTCTGGTGTAACCCATTGTGCATTGGTCAATCCATCACAAGTAAGAATGACCAATTCCCCAAAACAAATGGGTGAATTACCTGAAATACTCACCGTAGGATTTTGATTGACTATGATGTTTGCTGTAATAGGATCTGAGAAACAATTGTTGAGCATCCCTACTACCGTGTAGGTTCCGGATTGCGCCAAAGTAACAGCGTTGATTACAGGATTGGGATTGGTTGAAGAGAATCCTTGGGGACCTGTCCAAGTGAAACTTGTTGCGTTACTGGCCGTTGATAAAACCAAATTCTCCCCTTCACAAAGTGGTCCATTGTGACTAACATTCACAATTGGGGAAGGATATACAACAACAGTTGCTGAGCTCGGAGAAGAAGAGCAACCATTCTCAGTAATCACCAACGTGTAATCACCAGCGTTGCTGGTAAGTGCGCCAGTAATAACAGGCTCCGGAAGGGTGCTGCTAAAACCAGCGGGTCCCGTCCATTGGTAACTCACATTGCCAAAGGCATCTGAAAACATGAAAATATCCTCGCCTTGACACAAAGCGTTTGAGGCAAATGCATTGACTGAAGGAATTGGATTAACAATCAATGACACCGTCTGAGGGTTGCTGATACAGCCATTGGCATTGATCACCACAGTATATTGACCTTCATTAGATTCATTGGCAGTGACAATACTTGGATTCTGTTCATTACTAAAAAATCCATTGGGTCCCGTCCACTCATAGGTAGCACCGGTCCAACTATTGACTCCAAAAATAACTTGCTCACCCAAACAAACTTCATTGTCTGAGATAGTGGGTACAGCCGCTGGAAAGGGCAACGAAACAACTGTTGTTGACGAGGCCGAGGAAGGACAATTGGCAACGGTTGCTACCAATGAGTATTGACCCAACTCATTGGGACCAACGGATGGGAAGAATAGCTCACCACTAGTGGCCGTGAATCCATTGGGTCCCGTCCATTGATAAGTGGCACCCGCAATGAGCGAGGGAATAATAAACAATGGTTGACCATCACAAACCACATAGGTCTCAGGCATACTAATCTCTGGGGCGTTGGTGACCAATACATTATAAGAAGAGGGTGCCGAAGGACATTGACCAAGAAAGGTTTGTAAGGTGTACACACCTGATTGCTCTGGTGTAGCGTTGTTCAAAATAACAACTTGTTCGGTGCTTGAAAAACCATTGGGTCCGGTCCACAGGTAACTTTCGCCGGTGGGTTGCGCTCCCATTTGAATGTTTCCTCCCTCGCAAACCAAGGGTAAAACGGAACCAAATGCCATTGGGGTAGGGTAAACCAAAACACTGACCGACTGAATACCAGAAGCACATCCATTGACAATCAAATTGGCATTGTAAGTTCCTGAAGCATTGGCCGATGCGTTATTGATGGTTGGATTGGTTTGATTGCTGCTAAAACCCAATGGTCCGGTCCACTGAACGGTACCAAACATATTGGAGTTGGCAATCAATTGAAAAGACTGACCTGCGCACAAAGTATCTATAGAAACTTCAGGATTTAAGGTTGGCGTAGGAGTAACATTAATGAACAATGAATCCTCCAACTCGCCGCAGATATTGGTTCCATTGACATAAATCCATTGATCCTCCTCAGCAATCATATTAAAACTGGTGCCACTAAATGAGCCGTTATTGGTAATCCAATCATAGGTCTCAGCACCTGTTCCTGTCACTGTGATCTCTTGTCCCTGACAAATGGATGCATCGTTTACTGTAATGTTGGTGGCTGGCGCTGTGCTTCCATCGGGAACGGTATAGGTAAAAGTGCTCACAGTAGCGCAAGGCACGCCCAAATCCAAAACGTTCAGCGTATATTGGCCTGATGGTATATTGTGCAAGGACAACCCTGTACTATCTGGATAATTTTGCCAAGCAATTTCAAAAGGACCGGTACCTCCTTCTATTCCAAGAGAGATGCTTCCATTGGCATCTGAGCAAGTAGCAGGAACAATAACTGGACTAACCGCAGCTACGCTCGTTGCACATGAAATGAAGTCGATGAATATGGCAGAGTCATAGGATGAGTCTCCAGCATCTGCAATGGCCAATTTAAATACATATGGTTGACACGGAACAACATTGAGAACAGGTAAAAGAACAGTAGTCAAACCATCATACGTAATCATTGAATTGCCAGCATTATTTACATAATAAGCGCTGTTGCTATTGGCATTCACCGAGTTAATAGAAACAGGCGTTCCATTGGGCAATTGAGCAACATTGTAATTGTTGTAAGCCGGACCACTGGGATTCTCACCTGAAACAAAAAAACCAAAGACATCATTAAAACTTCCACCAACAAACTCAGGATATTCTTCAGAACCAAAAACAAATCGAAGCGCCAAAGTATTGCATTGGGGCACAATGGTAATGGTAATGATACAAGCATCATTGGTTGCACCCGCTGAGATCGCAGTTAGTTGAGGGTCATTGAAGTTTACTCCCAATCCTGTTGAGGCATTGCTGGTTTGTGGATTGGGAGCGGCTGATGCATTTCCCGTCGACATGATTAACCCACTATTAAATCCCAATGAAGTGGTTAGTCCATTGGTAAAGGCTCCGTATTGTGCAGCATTGCAATTGATTTCAGGCAAACCCTGAACAGTAATTCCATTTCCAAAAGCAGATGTGGCCAATGTTGCGGCGGGAATTCCTGGGGTAACTTGTAATTGAGACACTGAAACAAATGGCAAAGCCAATAAAGTGCAAACAAGAATTTTTAGTCTAAGGTACATTTTTGGTCAAATTGAGTTGAAATGTATTGCTTAGCGGCCATATTACCAAAATTTTAACGAATTGCATTGCAATGCATTTTCAATTTTTTTTTCTTATCATTGTAATACCTAAACAAAAAAACCATGACCAAAAAAGAAATTCATTTTGAATTTTTCATCAAAGCCTCTACCCATACCATTTACAATTGCATCAGCAACCCTAGCGGATTGGAAGAGTGGTTTGCCGATAAGGTAAATATCAAGGGAGATGAGTATACTTTTTTGTGGGAAGGAGAGGCCAAAACGGCCAAACTGGTTTCAACCAAAAAGGATCAATTTGTTCGTTTCCACTGGTTGGAGGATGGGAAAGAAAAAACCTTTTTTGAAATTAAAATCACCAAGGATGAAATGACGGGTGACATTTCTTTACATATTACTGATTTCTGTGAAGACGGTGAAGAAAAAGAATCAGAATTACTTTGGGAAAGCGCGATTGAAAACCTACGCCACGCAGTAGGTGGTTAACTTATTGAATACCGCCTAGCGTATACAATTCAAGAACTGAAATCAAAACGGTACCTCCCCAAGAACAAGCCAACAATACCATTGTAATCAATCGTATCAAATGTTGGTTTTGACTTTTCCATTCCTCCCAACGAATGATGGTGTCTGCATACAAGGTCGCAACAGCCAGAAAATTAAGTAGAACAAACCATCCCATCACATCATTGAATTGATGATGGATGGACGAGCTCCATGCGTATTCAACGTAAGTTAATTTTGTAATCCAATACAAAATATTAAAAACCAATCCCAAAATGAAAACCACAATTACCATATGGCAAAGTTAGTCAATAAAATGCTGGACAAATGGTCTTGGTGCTTGTTGCTCTTTTTTGCTTCTTGAGTTGAAATTGGTACTGTATCTCCCATCCCCCTCTGTACTCCGTGGCAACGCTGAAAGGAGAGACGTTGATGTCATACGTTATACGCAGTAAATGCCCTCCCCAACTGCAACCTGCTCCCAATATCAATGCATCATTCCAACGCCATCCACCACCCAACCATAAAGTTGTATTTAACCAAGTGCGTTGATCCAAAACACTTCCCCATTCTGCATAAGTTAACCAAGCCCTCTGCGCTTTCTGTTGATGAAGAAGCGAATAGACCTTGACTGGATGAACAACCTGCTTATTGAGTGACAATTGAAAACTATACAGCTGTTGTGAAGCCCAAAGAAATGAATTCGCTCCATCTTTGAACTGATATTGCATGGATGAGAAATGATTGACTCCGAATGTGGAATGAATGGAAGGAGACACGTGTATTTGAACTGCAGAACTCAAGCACCATCCCCAGGCTGTTGAAGGCAGAAAACGCTCTCTTTGACCTATACCCTCCTGGTAAAAAAGACCATTCCAATCATCGCTAAATTTCCATGCGTCATTGTCCCATGTATTACTATTCCTTCTCAATAGAAAGGCTGTATTCCATTTTATTTCGGCTGATTCTGAGCTCCATAAATAAGCCGCGCCCAAATTCCACTTGTTCTGAATCCAAGATCCATCGCCACTTTTATCCCTTAATGCTGCACCCAAAATAGACAGGCCCTTCCATTTGGCCACAGGCATGGACATTTGGAATTGTTGTAATTGAAAGGGCACACCACTCACCCCATTCCACTGACTTTTTAATCCCGTTTGAAGCAGCAATTCATGATCCTCATAAATACCAGCTGGTTGGACAAACCCATTGTTCATCCACCATTGCGTAAAATGAACATCTTGAGATTTACTCCATTTAGGAATGATCAGAACAGAAACCAACAAGGTCAAGATTCTCAACATAGCTATCGCATTAACGTTATGTTTCCTTCTTTCTCCCACACCTCCCCATTGGGACAACTGACTTTGAGGTAATAATGGTAAACGCCCGGCTCAGCATTTACACCTCGATACGTTCCATTCCAAGACTCCTCCAATGCATTTGTTTTAAAAACTTCATTTCCCATTCTGTCCCTGATCATCCAAAAAACTTCAACGGGAAGGGTACTTTGAATTCCAATGGCATCATGTAACCCATCATTATTGGGGGAGAAAACATTGGGAACATAAATAAATGGATCGGCGCATATCACACTTTCCACTTTGACCAAAACAGAATCAGAAAGACGACATTGCCCGTCCATCCAATCCACTGAAATCCAGGTATCTTCTGATAAAACAAAAGTGGCTTCATTACCACTATCGCTCAAAACCAAATCCATCGGAGACCAACTGTATTCAAATCCAGATGGAGTACATTCAACAAGCACAGATGTTCCTGAAGCGATGTATTCACTCGCAGCAGACAATTGGGTCTGATTCATATCCAATACAGATGATTCCAACCAAACGCTATCCAGCACCGAACATCCGGGTATACTCGTTGTCACATAATACCAAGAACTTTGAATGGGCAATACCCAAACAGCAGAGGAATCCAAGGCAGAAATGATCTGTGGATTGGCTTGCCAATCATATTGACACTGAGATAAAGGATTGGGCACGCTCAACATCACAGTATCCCATGCGCACCATGTTTCCTGGGTAAATAATGACGATTGAACATTTAAAACCTGAATGAAAACAGAGTCTTGCAGTGTACAGTCATTTAAACTTACATTGGCAAACAATACAACACTTGAATCAGCCAACCAAGCTAAATTGGCCACATTGCCAATGGTGTTGACCATATCGCTATCGGTAGCCCATTGAATGTTGGCATTGGGCGGCTGAACGATTAACTCCAAATTGACTGTTTGAGGATTGCAAAGCGCCAAATCATCACTCAAACTCAAATCCAATTGAGTCACCTCAATCGATTGCTTGATTGTATCCACACACCACCCTCCCTGTTGCAACAAAACCAAATCCTCATTTAAGGTGGCAACATAGGGAGACCAAAACACAGAATCATTGAGTATACCTTGACCCGCAATCCAAGAATAGTTGGCATTGGGCAAAGGATTTTGAATGCCCACCATTACAGTATCACCATAGCACAGAGACAATGGAAGAAGGTTTTGGTTTTGAGGACCTCTTACATGTATCCAATGCCCAGAAGAATCAACGCCATTACAAGTGAATTCACTGATCCCCATCAATTGAACATAAAACATTCCAGTGTCTTGAAAGACAAAATTGAAATTGGGGGTCATTGAGATCACTTCATTCATTGGCTGCATCAGCCACTGCAGTTGACTTACTTGTTGCGTATCGGCAGTAAAAAAAACAGACTCTCCCAAACAAATGTCCTCGGGAAAAAGTGCGTTGACATAAGTCAATGGCAATTCAAAATCAAACTTAAAAACTCCATTGTTGCAGTTGTTGGACCCGTTTATTGGAGACCACGCATTGGATGGAAAAATGGGGAAATCGTCGTGGCTTCCACATCCTGCACAAACACTTTGATAAATGACACCCTTTCTATCGAATCTACTGGTTCCGCCATCGACATGCTCAGCAGAAATGCCTCCTCCAAAATAGGTGGCGTACACAGGAAAATCTGCACTTTGATCCATAACCAAAAGATAAAAATCACTTCCATTGGTTGTATTTTGATAAGCGTCATTAGACAACCATAAACCTTGCGTATTTCCAACACTGGCATTGGATCCTTGATTGACGCTACCTCCCCAACCTGACAGATAAATCTGACCACAAACATCCACTAAAAACGCCGCTGGTGATAAATTGGGGACACCACTTCCGGAACCAAAAACAGTAGACCACTCTACCGATGACAATTCTGCGCTCCATTTGGCTACATACATCCCACTATTGGGTTGACTCCAACCAGCATTGCTTATCCAAGTAGAACCGGCCGCCAATGATTGACCATACACATATGGATTACCTACTTCATCGGTATCAATAAAATACAACTGGTCATACACGGAACTTCCCCAATAAGAAGCAGCAACCTGCGCCCCATTCGGAGATAATTTAAGCAGCCAACCATCTGAGGTTCCTCCAGAAAATTGAGTTTGATGAGCATTGTTACTCACATTCAAATCGGTTGATTGCGTACCGCCACAAACCCATATATTGTTGTTGTTATCAAAGGCAACGGAGCAGCCTGACTCATCATCTGAACCTCCCCACTTTTTGGACCAAATCAAAGCACTCAAATCAGCACTCCAAACAGCAATAAATGCATCTTGCAAAGAGGCTCCGCCCATTAAAGTTGTGGGAAAATCTTGGCTATTGGTTGTTCCTACAATCACTACTTGACCGTTGGGTGCAAGGTCTATTTCACCCCTAAATTCATCGGCATAGTTAAACTTCAAACCACTGGCCGTATTTACCCCATCGTTACCTGTACCTCCAAAATAGGTAGATTGCAGCAACTCAGAACCATCAGTGGAAAGCCTGCCCAAAATGACATCACTTCCAAAAGCGTAAGTTGTTCCAATACCCTGCGGTGTGAAGGCGTTTCCTGCATTGAAAGTGGTATCAAAGGCGGATGTGGTAACCGGAAAATTAAACGAACCAGTTGAACCATAAAACAACAATTCATTCTGCTCATTCACCACCAATGAATGTGGCAACTCATCTCGGTCTCCTCCTAAAAAAGTAGACCAAATCAGTTGTGTACCATCCATACTATATTTGGTCAAGGCTATATCGGTTCCCGCCAATGTTCCACTTCCATCACCCCCAGCCCATGTGGTTTGATACGCTCCTAGAGTGGTGGGATAACCCTGTCCAAAAGCACTGCTTCCACTATACAAAAAGCCCTGGGCATCATAGGTGGCCGTATATCCAAAATTATCTGACGTTGACCCACTGAAAGTGGAAAACACCAAGACGGGATCAATGACCCATTCTGATTTCAGCGGTTCGAGCGATGCAAAAGAAAAGATACCCTTTTTATCTTGACGAAAGTGGATGTTGGAGGTTAACTTTCGCCATTGTTTGTTTTGCATTATAAAACAATCTTCAATTTCATCCTGAACGTTTCCCAAAGAATGACGAACACTCAACTTATTTCCGTTGATCATCACATCATCCAACCCTGCATATTTCCAACGGATTAAACCTGCGTTGCCATCAGAATGAATACGCCATTCATACTTCACTCCTTTTTCACTATCCAACTTCCAAACAAGATCAATCCCAGGATAAACATTATACTGAATCACTTCCTTAAAACTTCGGCAATCACCTGCCCAATGTTCTCTATTGCTTCCCAAGAAAAAATGAAAACGCTGTGCGAACAACTTATTTCCTGCAACAAAAGAATGAACATTTGAACCTTGCCATTTTACCTCGTACACATGCCCTCTAGTTCGCAGCGCATTGATTTCGGGAGACTCAAATTGTGCGGCATGTCCCCATTCCTTCAAATCCCACTGATGAACACGATAACCATCGCGTTCAACAAATAACTTTCCATCTTGAAAGTCAACGGCAAAAAGCACCTGACTGGGCCATTGTCCCTTATTCTCAATAAATCCCGACTGAGCCCCTATAAAAGGACTGAACAAAACAAGGACAAAGGCAATGAGCAGCTTCATGAACCAAGACGAATATACGCCTTGTTTCTTACTATTCCATTCACTGATCGAACAAAGAAAATGATCAATAAAATGAAATTCGCCCAACCGATGCCGCCCTGGTCCATTCTTAATGACCACTTTTTTCCTATCAAGTCAGGAGAGTTGAATAGAAAAGGAATCACCGCAATGAGCAGCAACACCAAGTAGATTCCCATTTTTTCATTCCTCTCAAAAGAAAAAAGAATAAAAAGAAACAAAGGAAGAGAAAACAAAAAATGTTCTGTATCGGTATGGGTCAACGAAGGCACCAGCGCAAAAATCAAAAAGAATAGCAAAGACAAATTCGCAGATGGAATCATGCTCCATTTTTTCCAAAGCCATAGAATGGACAAACCAACAAGAATTAAAATAAGCAAAACATAATTCATTTGAGCGCTTGGCCACCAATGACAAACCCAAGGATAAAACAGTCCATACAGCGTATTGGGACTTTGGTAAAGCGCTGCATTGTGCTCAGCCATCGTGGCCAACCAAGCCATGTTGAGTCGATAAAAATCGATTGGGCCACAAAAAATAATGGGTATCAGAAAAAGAGAAAGCAGTGCGATGCCAAAATGTTTGAGCAAAGTCCATTGCTTGAGTAAAACGATAAGAGGCAAAACGATAACAAAATGAGGCTTGATTAAACATACCACAGCCAAAATCCAACCGGCCCACTTCCATTTTGAAAATTGTATTTGACGCCAAAACCACATGAGCAGAGTTAACAGCAGAAAATTGATGTTTCCCAGAAACAATTCTCTTTCTAAATGATCACCAAAAAATAACAGTGTGCACAATACAACTGCAGGAATCGTCCATTTGCTCTCCTCCTTTTTTAGCCACTTTGACCACCTTTTAGTGAATTGAATGATCAAAAAAAGCAAGGAAAAATAGTATACAGAAGCTGCCCAGAAATAAGGTAAAAAAGTAAAAGGGACAAATGGAATAAGTGCCGTTAAGGAATATTTGTAAAAACCACTGGATAAACCATAAGATTTACCATACACCTCCCCACCGGATAACCAATCCTCTGCGGCATGATAGTACACATGAAAATCCCAAAGGTGAAAACGTCCATTGATGATGAGCAACATCCAATAAGCGATGCCCAACAACCAAGGAATTCTATTGCCCCACTTACCCAATGGACGATGATTATTCTTGAATCAATTGATGAAACTTTTTCTTGAACTTGTTCATTTTGGGGGTTATTACCATGGAACAATAAGGTTGATCCTTGTTCAAGTTGTAGTAATTATCGTGGTAATCCTCAGCTGGGTAAAAAACATCGAACGGCTTGATCTCTGTTACAATTGGCGAATCCCATTCTCCACTTTCTTGGGCTGCACGAACAGCCTTTTCTGCTATAGACTTCTGTTCATCATTGTGATAAAAAATTGCCGAACGGTATTGTGTACCCACATCGTTGCCTTGACGGTTCAGCTGTGTAGGATCGTGCACCGTAAAAAAAGCCTCCAAAATGGTAGGAACGGTGATGATCGCAGAATCGAAAACAATCTGAACCACCTCTGCATGGCCTGTAGTTCCATTGCAAACTTCCTTGTATGATGGGTTTTTGATGAAGCCTCCACTGTAACCGCTTTTTGCGCTAAGGACGCCTTTGAGTTGCATAAACGCGGCTTCAACACACCAAAAACAGCCTGCGCCCAGGGTAATGGTATCCGTGGCCACCGCCACTTTATCGGAAGTTGTATGATTGTTCATATTTGTTTTTTGAGAATTAGAATTTACACATCCAAAGATGAGCATAATGAGAGTAAACAAACCTATTGACCGCATGACATTAAATTCTAAAACGTAAGAAACCAAAAGCAAGGGATACAGTGGGTTCATTATTGGTGATAAAAGTAATCAAGTCTCGTGAAGCAATGCCCCACTCATAGATACCATTAAAAGACATTTTAGACAATCCCGCGGTCAATCGGGTTGTATTATAGTTCCCACCTTTGGTTATCCCCATGGATACCTTGAAGTTTAACGGCAATCGCACCTCTGCTCCCGCTGTGATTACCCCCTTCTGCACGTTGGCTACTGCATCATTCAAAGGAGCCACCCAATCTAATCCCAACTTTACTCGATCCATCAGATACAAACCCACCCCAAGACGAAATGTCGTTGGCAATTGGGTTTTGTAATTACTCAATCGAGCCCTCCAGTCTATCAAATCACTTCCCAAAGAAATCTGACTAATATTATTGGCGATATCCACATTCTGCATGCCATCGTAATCCAAGGTAAGCAGGGTATCATCCGAAAACTCATACATGTCCGTTTTCCAGTTTATACCTCCGATGTCGGTCACAGCAGCGCTGAAAAACAAAGTTTTACCATATTTCATGGTGACACCAAGATCTATTCCTGTCCCAAAACCAATCGGTTTAGGACTTACCAATGATGGTTTGAATTCTCCAAAACCGGATGGGACATTGTTCTCGTCATATTGAATCGAGAACATAGGACTAAATCCTGCAAATGCTTCCGTTTGTCCTTCTTTGGAATCCAAAGTCATGAGTGCTTGCCCGCGCAATAATTTAATGCCAATTCCCGCATAGATTGACCATTCATCACTTTCAATGAGAGGACGAGAGTAAGCAAAATTAAATTCTCTCATCCATGAAAAATGAATTTTAGTCCCTTGTAAAAGGTAATTCATATTGGAAGACGTGGCGTTTGTTAATCCTTGAATAGTAGAAATGGTGGTGGTATCAATGGAACTCAAAAAAGCACTTAAGCTGTCCGGATTGTTGGATAAAGTTTGAACTGTATTATCGTCAAAGGTGACCATTAACTCTGAAAAAATGTCATTGGCATTTCTACCCAACCAGATGAGCTCAGATACTTTTGGACCAAACTGGGAATAAAAATCAACACGATCCTTAATGGCAAAGGCAAGAGAACCTAGCTTTCCTGCATTGACAGAAAATCCAATATTGGTGATGTCCAAATCAAAGGCATTGTTCTCCTGTGAAAACTGATATGCATAGTCCAATTGTTGAGATAAATCCAATTGATCGAAATCATTTCTGAAAATATTCTGCATCAATTCTCGCTTGGCTAAAATGCCGGAGTGCAATGAAAATGCGGTCTCACCCAATCCAAAGGCTATGCGGCGATCAAATTCCCCATACTTAACGGAAGTGTTGGCTGGATTGATGCCCAAACATTGATAGTCCGTAGCAAATACCGTTGCCTGTCCATGGCCTGTTAGGTTGAATGAAGAAAACTCCGTTTGTCCCCAACTGATTGTACCAAAGAACAAAGAGAGATAGGCAACAATGGCCGCTGTTCGATTATTCATGCGTTATTTTTTGTTTGTACAAATATCGCTTTTGTGAAGATTCAAATGGACGATAAATAAAAAAAACTTCACCATCCCGAACTTTAATCTTTTCGCTATATCGATATGCCAACTCCATACAAGGATTAAGGATATCGTTGAACACATCCATCTCAAACCATTTCACTTTACCTGATTTTTCATAAGCTGTATACATTTTATTTGTTGAAGCATCTCTCCATATCTCTCCCATCCACTTCCCCATTCCTTTTTTAAGATGGTGATGCGTGGGCATCTGAAAAATCTTCACACCATCATTATTGTAAAAGGTTACCCAATTATGGAGATGATCAAAGACCAAAATGGTATCTCCCAACAAGATCAATGGAGCATAAATTGGGGTATGGTAGGATTTATTGGGGAAGCCACTCATATAGGCACCTACTATTTCTTTGTCAATTTTATTGTCCAATTCAAACTGAAAAGCCTCTAACTTTTCTCTTGGCCCCAGATATTTGTACTCACTCCTGAACAACTCCATTTCCTTCTCGTCTTGAATAAAATGCAATGGAATCCATTGCGAATCTTTCTCTGCTCTGTAGTAACTAAAGGCGGGATAATCGGGTTGATAATCCGACACTATGAATTTTTGATCACTGAGCTTTTCCACCACTGGTTTAAAATAGGGCTCAAAAACACTATCGGGCAGCAAAACCAAATGATCGTCCACTTTTAAATAATGATTTCTCTCGCCTTCAACGATAACCTCTCCCGGAAACTGCTGATAAAAACCAACGGCTTCCTCTTCCAAATAAATCCTTTGCCATTGTCGCTCTGATACGTTATTGGTTAAAAAGGCGACGCTTACATTTTCGAATATTGTACGGTTTGCATCTTCTTGACGTTTCCATCTTTTTTCTTTTTGATAAATCAACAATTGTAACTCACCATTTTTATCCCAAATAAAATCGCCAACATTCCAAGTTTCAGAACCAAAGACAACACGAGGCTCTGCTGTTATCTCCAATGGGGTTTGGACATTGAATGCCGGTGTCAATTGAAATATTTGACCGGAGAATGATAGTTGGGTGTAAAGTGTCTGAAATCCGGCCGCTACTATTGTTAAACGATTTCCTAATTGCATTGAACCCAGTTGAAAAACACCAAGAGAGTCTGAATAACAGGAATATCCCTGATCAGATAAAACGTACGCCCCAGAAATTGGTCCATTGGATTCTTGTGATTGCACATAACCCAATCGCTGAGCAAAAGAAAAGGTTGCCATAAAAAGCAACCCCAATAGAAGAAAAATCTGTTTCATACTACCTTGATGCAAGATGCATCATCTTTTCACATCAAACGATACGAAGATTCCACTGATGCTGGTCTAGTTCGACGCCTCGTTTTAAACGATCAAAGTAAGGACCTATTTTATTGGTAAAGGACCACGTTGTGGTGTCTGACAAATGATATTCCACTCCTTGATAAAGAATGGTTCTAATGGGAGCAATGGTAGCCGCTGTACCCGCGCCAAAGGCCTCATCCAATTTACCTTCACGCAATAAATCGATCAATTCAAAAACGCTTATTTTTCGTTCCTCTACTTCAAATCCCCAATCACGAGCTACTTGTAAAACACTATCGCGCGTAACACCATCCAGAATGGAATCACTGAGTTCAGGGGTAAATATTCTATTGCCTGATCTAAAAATAACATTCATGGTTCCGCTTTCTTCCAAATATTCATGGGTTTGGGCGTCCGTCCAAAGAATGGCATTATAGCCATCATCTTGAGCTGTTTTTGTTGGCCATAACGCAGCACCATAATTGCCTGCGGCTTTTGCATGACCTGTCCCACCCTTTGCAGCTCGGGTATATTTGGGTTCAATTTTCACCTTAACTTCTCCCGTGTAATATTTATTTACGGGACAAGTAAATACAACAAACAAATAAGTTTCGCTGGGGCGAACTCCTACATATTCGTCAATGGCAAACATGTGCGGACGAATGTAAAGCGATTCACCCTCTCCTCTTGGAATCCAAGCGTGATCCATCTCAACCAATTGACGGATGGATTCGACAAACAAACCATCCGGCAATGGAGGCATACACATCCTTTCGGCTGACTTATTAAACCGCGCTGCATTTTTTTCTGGACGAAAAACAAACACTTCGCCCTCTTCATTTTTAAACGCCTTAAGTCCTTCAAAAATCGCTTGACCGTAATGCAAGGCTGAAATGGCGGGTGAGAAATGCAATGGGCCATAAGGTTTTACTTTGGGCGTGCCCCATTGACCATTGTTGTATTCTACCACCACCATGTGGTCGGCAAAGACTTTACCAAAACCCAAGTTGTCCCATTCCACTTGATCGATTCTACTTTTCTCGATCTTTTCAATATCCATCATTGTATTAGCTATCATTGAGCAAAAATTTCGGCACAGCCGTCTAAGGCAAATGTAAATAAAGTTTTGAAAGTGAGAAAAAATAAAGATGAGGTCAGGAAAGAGCTGAATCAGCGCTGAATAAAAACTTGTTGGGACTCACCAACTTTGTCTTTACAGCATACATCACTATGGCTGCAGTGTTGTTGACCCCTAGTTTTTGCATGATGTTCTTTCTATGCGTATTGACAGTATGTTGGGACAAGTATAGGCGATCTGCTATTTCTCCATTGGTGTAACCCTCCGCTATGAATCGAATCACCTCTAATTCACGATCGGAGATAACCACGGCATCGCAACTTGAGTCTAGGATTTGAAGATCTTCAACGTTAATATTTTCTCTTCTAATTTGATCCAAAACCTTTCCGCAAAAAAAACGTGAACCATGATAGGTCTCTTTGATGCTATCGATGATTTCATGAAAATCGCAATCTTTTCGGATGTAACTCTGAAACCCTCCTCTCAAGGCTCCGACCATAACTGCTCCGTTTTCATTGCCTGTGATGGCCACCCATTTTAAAGATGGACATTTTTTGACCCATCGATTGACATTGTTTAAATTAAAACCTGATGAGGTGTAATCCATCATTACGACATCAACGGTGAACATCGTCAAAGCGTCATTCAATTCACTATCGTTGGTTACCTCTGCAACCATCTGATAATCCTCACATTGCGATAAAACACTTCTCAGCCCTGCCCGAACCAAAAAATTATCATCTGCTATCACCACGTTGATCATGGGACAAATGTATGGATGAAACAGCTATTGATAATCATTCTAAATAAAATTTTTCTGGATTGAAAAAGCAAATCCGACGCGAAGACCTATTAATTTGCAATGTGAGCAAATCGACACCAAGCCTATCGGGTCATCACTTTTTCCAATGGTATTCCATATTGTCCTTAATATGGATTCCTGTACTTTTTTACACCAATAAAAGTCTTTGGGTAGATGAATTTCTGCTGGCTTTGAATTTTCAAGGACATGGCTGGACCCATCTTCTTCATCCTTTAGATCACCATCAAATGGCTCCGATTGGTTTTTTAATGGCTTGTAAAATATTTGCTGTCCTATTCAACAACCATGACTTTGCATTCAAAATCGTCCCCGCACTGGGTTGGATTTTTTCTTGGTTCTTTTTGAAAAAAACATTCGAGTATTTCAACATTTCAAAAATTTTTACTTGGGGTGGACTCGCCCTTTTTTCCTCCAATGTCATTCTCTTGAGTTATGCTTACGAATTCAAACAATATAGCACAGATACGTGTTCTTCCCTAATCATATTTTACCTCTATCTCATTTCAAAAGATAGAAGCGACTTTCAAAGCTGGTTAAAATTTGGATTGGTCTCGGCGCTCTGCATCCTCTTTTCAAATGTCGCTGTAATTGTTCTTTCAGCCCTGGGGTTGATGGACTTATTGAAGCGAGGCAGGACATTTTTTACTTCTTTCCTTTTCAAAACATTGTTGATCTTGTTGCTTTTCTTTGCACTGTATTTCTTACTTTTTTTATTTCAACATCCATCTGAACAATACATGTTACAATATTGGTCAGGGAAAAATGCTTTTTTTCCATCACCCAATCTATCAGTGTTTATTTGGCATAAAGTTCAAATCATACTTGAAATCAC
>JACCDL010963783.1_pt1 | contig 25938 bp, 20 predicted proteins | sample 7441931 | NCBI WGS metagenome assembly JACCDL01 (sample SAMN15323437, study PRJNA562643) | freshwater metagenome | isolation source: river surface water | place: USA:Blue River Watershed | collected 2017-08-16 | reverse complement strand
GGGTATGCTCATTCTTAACAAATGTATTCACCGCATAGAACGCCTCGTACATTTCTTTGACCTTGGATACATTGGGATTATCCTTGTACATCTCGACGGCCCATGCAGGAATATGGGGATCATTTTGATGGTTTTTGGGAAGGTGGTGGTGTTGGGAAAATGCTACATTGGATAACAGCAGTAGACATACATATAAAACTTTGTTCATACAACGAAGATAATGATTTGGTAAGGAACTTAAAAGTCGAAAGTAATTTCGGGTTATATTTGATATCATGTTGACGCTAGACCATGCACTTCAAATATTAACACAACACAAGTCACAATTGTGTAGTAAATATCCCATTAAAAAGATGGCCGTATTTGGTTCGTTTTCTAGAAATGAAAATTCACAAGAAAGTGACCTCGACATCGCTGTTGAATTTGATGGGGCCATTGGTCTTCGTTTCACTCAATTGGCTGAGGATTTAGAACAAATTCTGAACGTGAAAGTAGATTTGGTCTCCATGAGAGGTATCAAGAAAAAATACCTAGATTCAATAACACCAGATTTAAGATATGCGTAATTGGTGACTGAAATGATTTCGTTCCATCACTCACCTTCTACCCAAAAACACTTCCAACGCCACCTCCACGGCAGCAAAATGGCTGGAGGGACTTTTCTGCCATTCATCGACAATCTATCTGCATTAATCGCATGCATTCCAGATTCTGTACTTACCTTAAAAAAGGAGCAAGGGCGGATGCGGAGTTGTTTTGTCTTTGAGTACAAAGAAGAAATTGGAGAGTTGGGCATTTTAGATCGAAATGAAATCAAAGCCAATGAAATCAAAACCGAGTTTCGTGACGGCCAAATCATTAGTTACTTAGAACGCAATACACTTCCTCAAACCCGCCTATTCACCATTGTTGCGCAATGGCAAAAGGGGCAATGGCATGTCATCACCGCTTATCCTGGAGGATACTCATTGCCTTTTCCGCGGAGGGGGATGGGGAGGGAACTTTATGATGCATCAAGAACGTATTGGCAAAATTACATTTTGGTGAAGAAGAAGGTTGGATAATATTTGTAGGGTGTGTTATATTCGAAGAATGATTTCACTTCTAAGTATAAAAATCCAAAATTCTAAGCTCTTCCTTGTGTTCATTCTTTTCTCAAGCTCACTCATCCCTCTGACCGAGGCACGAGCACAAATCCTCAACGTAGAAGACCCCACGCTTCCTCTTGATTCCATCAAAAAACACGACTTTAAATGGGCCTTTGGAATTTCAGGGAACATCTCCAAACAAAAAGATCTGATCTATGATGCCACCGTTTTAAATGAAGCCGTATACCACTACAACGATAAACACCAATGGCTGCTCAATGGGCAGTACATTACCACTGGCACGCAGAATTTCTCCCTCATCAATAGCGGTTTTGCCTACCTGCGCTACACTCCCTATTTCCACAAAAGGACAACTGCCAATGTCTTTGTGCAATACCAAACCGACCTAAACAGAGGGTTGATTGAACGTCAATTGAAAGGATTCAATATCAGAATAAACGCCATCCAAAAATCAAATATTCAAATGCAATGCGCAACAGGCATCTTTTTAGAGCATGAGCGATGGAATGTAAGTGGGGATCAATTCAATAGTAGTGGTTCCAATTCCTACGACAAGGTAAAACTCAATCATAACATCCGACTGTTTTGGCAAATCAGTCAGAAAGCTGAAATCACCTGGAATCAATTCTTTCAATTCCCGTTGAAATTTGAGGGCGCTATGCCCATGCGATGGTCCAATCAGTTGAGCCTTTCATTGCCTCTCTCCAAACACATTGGCTTTCAATACAACATCAGTTCAATGTACGATACCCAACCCGTAATTGATATTCCCGAGTTTTATTTTAACTCCGCTTTGGGAATTTCTGTAAATTGGTAGAAGATGAAAGTAAAATATTACCTTTTCTTAGTGTTTGTAAATACCATCATGATTCTAGACACGAAAAACATCCATGCCCAAGACTGCCTTTTCAAAAACCCCTTGTGCTTTTACAATTCAGATATATTGACCTATCTCCAAGTATTGCACAAAAACCAACAATATGAGCAAATGCTTCCTTATCTCTGCGGGCCTGCTATCGACAACTTGAACATGCAGCAAAAGATAACCAGACTGGAAGATGTTCAATTTGGTTACCAAATGAAACGCGCTGGGGTCAAAGAGATTTCGAAATCAGAGTGGAACCTGACCTACAGCAGAACCATCATGGGCACCCAAGAGAATTTCAAAATCCGTTGTCTTTTAAAGCAAGACAAGTGTTGTCTTTATTTGGATGAAAAGGCTTGGAAGGTGATTTTTAAATAGTGCCTATCTGATGGTCACCACTTCGGGATAAGGAATCAACATCTCACATACAGCCGCTACCTGATCTTTCATCATCATGGACAATCCAAAGATTAAAGCTGCACTGATGATGGCGGAAGCAATATTGTTCTTTCTGATTTCTTCCCATTCATTGACATGCGTCAATTGAAACAACACCAAAATCCCTCCTGCTATCACCAACATCGAAAATAAAATTCCGATAATCAAAAACATCATCACATAACCCAAGCTTGTGCTCACGGTTGAGAAACTGACTTCCGATTGATTGATGAATCGTATGGCATTCATCCCAGGACCGATGATAGAGCTTACCAACAAAGAGGTGGATAAAAGAATACCCGCTTGCAAAGTGGCAAATGCGGTGTTCACCTCTTCTAACTGGAATGACTTCCTCAGATAAAAGTTCAAAACCTTATAAACCATAAACAAGGCTACTACTCCCATGGTGAAGGCTATTGCCGCTTGCATTAAAATCACTGTATTCATCTTTTTATATTTTAATATAGTACTACGTTCCAATTGTTCATGTCCGTATGTTCCGGAGCAATCATTCCAATTCTAAATCCTTTTGCTGTTAGCTCTACGCCAAAGTGTCTTGCACCTTCTACTTTTTTATAATGAGATGCATTCACCGGCACAGCCACCCCTAAAATAGAATGTCCATACTCACGACTCACCCATACACTGGATTCTATTCCCAATCGCTTCAACAAGGTGTATCCCAACAGACTTCTTGTATCACAATCTCCTTTCAAATTGTGCGCAAACTCATAAGGCGACTGCACTCCACCTACTACTTCAGGCAAACATGGTCTTCCCTCGGCATGATACTGAGCTACAAAACCTCCCTGCTGACTTGCCTCTTGACAACTTCCGTCATGTACCAAGTAATAAGGAATCTCCTGAATGAAAGTGGTTACCATTTCAGCAGTTTCAACAACATTCAACGATCTGGCCTTGCGCTCTTGATCAAAGTATCGGACAAGGCTATCCAATTTTCTTTGATCGTGGTTATAAAAGTCAAAATACAGGTCGTGCCAAAACTCCAATTCATTGCCTACTTGAACATTGGTCCAATGGGCATGCAATCGTCTGGAATCCTCAAATGCCAGCGTTCCTGTTGTATAGGCAGCTCGAAAATCTCTGGGTTGAAAGTCACTCCAATTTACTTGATGATCGACCAAATAATTCCAAGGTTGTGGTGCCAAGGTGTCTTGCTTGGGGTCCAATCGTTGATCTTCCAATTGCACATTGCCTTTCTTGGTTTTCAAAGGATCTTCCTGCAAACTGGACTTTAACCAACCTCCTAACATTTGAAGCAAACCAATCAACAATCCAATTATAAACAACCACCGCAGTGCCTTGAACAAACCTCCGATACATCCCATTGGGGCCATGCACCCCTTTCGCAAACAGCCTCCTGCTTGCGTTCCTAAACCACTCGCACCCGCCCCACTGACCAAATTGGGAATAGAAATGATTGGATTAGATGCTGATGTCGAATCATCCAACACGGTGACTGGGGCAATGTTTACAGCTTTTTTCGTGGGAGCAATGATAGGCTTTGGTACTGAAGGCTTAGGAATGGAGAAGTAGATCTCGCCGTAAGCTACGCCTTTATGGGTTCCAAGGTGCATATCCCCTATTGATCGCACATTTCCTTTGCTCTTATCACGCTCACCGGCGTGATCTTTTAATACAACATGATGCAACTTCTTGGAATATGTTTTACCATCTGGTAATTCCAATAAAATCTCAACACCTCGTCCTAAAAACCCCTTGGGTTTTAATTCTTTCAAATACAAATAATCACCAACTTTCTCCTTTTCAAATGATCGATCAGACAGCTTTGAAACCTCAGAAATCTCCATCCATTCCCATTTCAGCTCAGAGAATTGATGTCCATGACCGCCTTGACTCCACTTTTTGGAGAAAACACCGCGGTAGACACCCTTGAAATGAAAAAATTCTTTACTCATTCACCTCAGTGCTTTTGGTTTCTGCTGTATCCGTATTCGTCAAGCGCACTTCTACCCTTCTGTTCAAAGCTCTTCCCTCAACAGTATCGTTGGTGGTTCTAGGCTCAGATTCTCCTTTTCCCAATGCATCTACTCTTCCGTCTTGCACTCCGAAATTTTGTAAAACCTGTTTCACTGTTTCCGCTCTGGCTTGGGACAAACTGAGATTGGCAGCAGCATCACCCACATTGTCTGTATGTCCTATGATGGTGGCGTGCACATTGGGATGAGCCACCATATAATCAGCCAATTGCTGAATACTGCTGAATGAATAAGATAGCAATTTGGCGCTATTGGTATAGAACTGAACATTGGGCAATTCAATGGCCTCCGTTTTGGAAATGGTTGTGGTGTCCTTAAAGCGTTTAATGATATCCTCTTTGGATTTCTCATCCACATATACTGTATCGTGAATGACGCGAGGACCTTGTGACCTTTCCATCTGTTCGGAGCAACCACGCAACAAACTGAACAACAAGAGCAATAAACCGAGTAGTCCTAAAATACCACAACCTATTTTGCCACATCCACCATTCAAACATCCAGCGCCGGCGCAACCCGCATTCATGCAACCACCTTCCGGAGCCATTAAAAGTGCAGGATTCCGCATCAAAGCTATTGGATTGCAACCACTGCGTTGGCTCAAACCGGCAAGTGGTGCCATGCATCCTTTGCGGGCATTTAGCAACTGATCACGCTGCTCAATCTCCAGCAATTGCTTTGCCTTCTCTTCCTCTGTCCATTGCGGAACAGCACAAAATCCAGTACCCTGCAGGTGACCATGCCACAATCCATCTTTGAAAGCAATAAATTCAAAACCTTCATATCCATTGCCCGCAGCATTCGGTTTGAATTCTACATACAATTCTGAAGCAATCTCTCTGCTCGATGAATGTGTCCATTCCAACTCAATGGGATGGGTTTCTTCCAACAATACATGCGGCTCTATTTGCCAATTGGCCTCGCTGGAAACATGTCTGAGGTGTTGTTCTTTTTGCCAATCCATAGATGGCTGTGACATTCTGTTGGCCTTGGTTTCAAAGTACTCCTCTCGGGAAATCTCTTGCAACACTTCCATTCTAAACCGTTGCTCCAACTGAATGGGAGCATGTTTGTATACTCCGCCCATGGATTGGGGTTTCTCAGCAGTAAACTGCGAGTAAAAATCACCTTTGTAATATTTTACTTTCACTTCACTCATGCCAAACCTTTTTTCCATTCCTCCCAACTCACCTCATTGCCCCAATCTCTTGTCCTTCTGTTCTTCAAAACGGCATTGAAAGGAGCGTCTTCATAAGGATTCAATGATTGCAAAGATTTTTTATACCAAGGATAATGTTTACTCAACCACCATTGACTCTCTTCCATGGTCATGGCATAATCCCCTTGTATACTTTGAATAAAAAGTTGAGAAGCCTTATTGGCATACACAAACTTTTTATTTCGCTTAATGGCCATCAGCATAAGAAACGGAATAGCAACAGTCGCCATCACCAAATAAATCAAAGTGCGATATGCGCCACTGGCCATCCAATATCTAAAGACATGAAAAGGGTAATTGGCTTTCAACAATTCAAGACGAAGATTTATAGGCATTTGATGCTCTCCGCCTTGTTGAGACAAAGCCATTTGATAGACCTCTATGCGTTTCTCATCATTCAACTGTTCCGAGATGGAATGATTCATCAAACTAACCAAAGGGAAAGCCATGGATACTGCAATACAACCGACAAAAACCCACCGAACAATACCCGCGAAGGAAAACCATTGCTTGATGGTCAATAATCGATTGCGCCAAGAATTACCCGCGACAATATCCGTTGTACTCTTGACCAATGGCAAGGAAATCATCGTAGTCACAGCTATCCGCAAAATGGAGAAGTGGATAAACCCCATGAGCAATGCCATTCCAAAAACACCCATCCAGGAAGCTGTCATCATCCAACCAAAATAGCCGTTGGATACAACAGAAAGCAAAACAACCATCAGAAAAGACAAAGCAGTTAAGCGGTACATGAATTTCTCACTACCGGAAACTTGTTCCAACAATACTTTGTCTAAACCAATGATTTTATTCATGCCTTGGGCGTCGATTGGTCTTCTTGATAGAATTTCTCTGGATTATCATTCAAGTCCTTGATCTTCTTTTGTGACCAAACCCCAATAATCTTTTTGGACAACTCCTCTTGTGCTTTTAGTTTCTCCACTTTCTCTTTGCGGTCGTTTTCTACTTCGAGGTAATTGGTCTTCTCAATCAACACCATTCCGTTTCGACCTTCAAAAATCTGATCCTCTTTCACGATGCCATTCTTCACATACATACGGTAATTGTAGTTCTCTACCATGTAGTCATAGGGACCTTTGTTCATCATCATTTTAAAGAAGATCGGGCCCATTTCAATAGAAAGGAAAATGAGGGTTAAGGCAATGCCCAAACCGAAACCAATCTCATGGGCAATCTCGATGCGCTCCAATAAGCCATCCAAATTTTCCGCATTCTTTTTGTTTTGAACATTCAATTCTTTCTCTTGGTCTGCCATCTTTTGCTCGCGTTGTTTTTTAAGACCACTCAATTCCGCAGCATGCTTGGCGTCATAGGCTTGAACCTCCTTCATCTTCTCATTCTTAAACACCTCCAATTGTTTGGCTCTTGGGCCATAACCCGCCTCACCCGCACGACCTTGCATTTGATCTAGGTATTCTTGTTCGGCGTCCTTCTGACGTTGAACAAGTACATTGCGATCATCCTCCAACTTCTTGATGTCTTTATCAATCAAAGCAATTTGCTCTTTGAATTTGGCGTAGGTATTCTTATTGAATTCATCTAACTTTTCTTGTTGTTTCTTGCGCAACTCAACATTGATTTCGGTCTCAATGATTTTCAATTCCAACGGTTTGGAGATGGTAATACCCAGAATCAACGCAATGATTAAACGGGGAACAGCTTGACCAAACTCTTTCAATGTGATGCTGTCTGTGCCATCACCTTTACCCGTGCTGGAAACGATGAAGCGATCGAGGTTAAAAATCAAGGCTCCCCAGCAAATACCAAAAACAGCGGAACCAATGATCCATCCCCAAGAGGAAACATCATCACCGGCCATCCCTTTGGGACCGAAAGCCGTGTTGAAAGCAAATCCTCCTGCGAAGGTGGCGAGAATACCGGTGGAAAAAACGATACCACCGATGCCTGCGTATTTCACACGGTCTTGCACAGGAGAGCGCATTAAGAAGAACTGATCAGCTCCAGCGCACCACCATAAAAAACGGGTGATGAAATTGACCTTTTGCTTTGGATACTCTTGTTGACTAATCATATGGTTTGAATAAATTGACGAATAAAAATTTCTGGATTTACATTTTCCTCGTGGGCCCTCTCGCTCCATTCTCCCACAGGCCAATCACATGCCACAGAAGGGGGGCTGTCTATATCGTTCAATTGACACTGAGGCAAAACCCAATCGGTAGTTGGCGTAACGACATGACAAGGGGGAAAGGTTTCGGGAGTCGCTATGGGGGCCGTTCTGCAGGTCACATCAAGGAACTGCGGTTCATGTTCAGCCATCGACCAATCCGACGGCGAAACCGACAAATGTTGCACCTCCCAGCGCACCACTTTTCTTTTGGGAAAAGAAATCAGAAAAGGAAAGAAGAACAAGGTGGCATGGGGAGCATTAAAGTTGGCCAGGTTCTGAAATTGGTCGTTGCCTTTTTTGACAAACCACCTTTTAAACCGATACCCCCTTCCTGGCCTTTTATACCAAGGCTTAGACTGCCCATTGCGATAAAACACCAGCACCCATCGCGCATCAGACTCCCAGGACAAGGTGAAGAGTTTGTCGTGGAATTGAATCTTCTGTAAATGATGAACTTGTATCACTTATACAAATAAAATAAATTTAATGATAAAATACAAGGAAAGTTATAAGGTCAATTGAAAGATTATTGGGCAAAGAATATATACATATCCTTCTTTTATCGATTCAATACACCAGCTGCGCGAAAATGAATATTCTCGTAAAATGTGAAATTCCAAGAAATTACCATCATTTTAATCAATCCAACACCAACTTTCCTCAAATCTAAATTATCCCTAGTGTAATATCAATCCGCTTTGTGTTCTTCAAATTGTATCCCAACCCTAAAACCCAATCTTCCCCCTCCCCTCCTTCAAAGCATACTGCGTCTCCTTCTCGCAGAGCTGATCCAGTAAAGCGACTTTATTCTTCTTGGGGTGCATCACAATGTCCAAGACAAACTTTCTGTATATGTTGCTGATTTGCCCTCCGGTTAATTTGTACTTTAAACCAATGGCCACAATATCCTGCGACTTCATATCATCCGAAAGAACATGCTGCATCATCGCCAATTGAACTTCCTGATCGGGTTGATTCAATGCGACTTTCCACAAAAAGCGTCGCTCAAAGGCCGAATCCAAATTGTCCAATAGATTGGTGGTCGCCACCAAAATGCCCTCGAAATTTTCCAACTCCTGCAAGAGGATGTTTTGTAGCGAATTGTTGGCCATGTCCACCGAACGCTCCACGCCAATGCGCTTGGACAAAACACCATCCGCCTCATTGAACAACAAGATGGGACAACGTTTCTCCGATTTGACCAATTGTCGGTATCGCTGAAAAATACGCTTGGCATTCTTCTCCGTATCCCCCATGTACTTGCCTCTGATCTCGCTGATGTCCACAAGAAATATGCTTCGCTGATTAATTCTACCCCATTGCATTACAGAGGCTGTCTTTCCTGTTCCAGGAGGTCCAAACAAGAGGATGGGCATGCCCGTTCCCAATCGGCGTTGCTTCAATTGTTTGATGATGCGGTCAAACGACTTTACCTCCATCATCTTACCAATGCCCTCCAACTGCTCCCGGTCTGCCTCATTGTAAAACAACTTCTCTTCCACAATGCTATCCCAGGCAATGAGCCGACCTACATCTTCCTGCCCTACCACCGGCTTAAACGACCAATCTACCTCGGGATAAAAAACACGCATCACCTCATCACTCGCTACCAATTCCGTCATCCCAAAAATATCCATTGAATCACCCATGGTGGCCAATGACAACCGTTGCAACACGCCATCTGTCTTGAACAATCTGCTGCGCCACACCATGCGCTCTTGGTCATTGTTCCCCATAAAATGCGCCAATGATTCGATAACAATTCCCGACTGCTTCTGCGTGCGCTGCGCCACCAACATCATCAACACAACACCATAATCCAAATCCAACTCCCACTCTTGACCGCACTTCTGGACAATGGGCGCCTGAGGATGAGCCAGCATCCAATTTTGCCAATGAGCGCGAACATTGGCCACATCCAACAAACCATTCTGAAGACCCGTTAACCATTGTTGACTGGTGGTGATCAATAACAACTGATCATCTACTTTCTCTTCTTTGGGTTTGACTCCTGAAATAAGATGTTTTAACCAGCGGTTATCAATTTTTATGTCCTCATAATAACAATCCAATTTCTTTTTCGCAAAGACATGCCCCTTGTTACACCAACGCTCAATCATGGGATGCAACCAATCCCAGTCCGCATAACTCAATTTTAAATCATTGACAAAATCTTGTGAGGATAAAGTCTCTCCCTTTAAAGTTTTAAGGGCCGTGTAAAGAAAAAACATCGCCTCGCTGGGATGTTGCATTTCATGAAAAGATCTGAATCGCTCCAAATCTTTCTTGTGCGGGGATACCGCCTTACTCCATCCATAAAACAATTTCTCTGGATCAACCACTGAAATTGCTTGAATCAAAGGCAAAAAACTTTTAGTAGCCATAATCGAATTGGGATTTGTAGAAATATAATAAAACACAATTGCAGTTTTGCTTCAAAAAGAAACACGCTGTGGATAACTCCAACGATAAACCGCTGAGGAAAATTGTTTTCGAGGTCATTTGCACTGAATAATTTACATTTATATTTGCGAAATTGTTGCAATCAAAATTCAACTCACTCCAATGAAAACTGCTAAATCACCTAAAAGCAAGCCCAAAGCGCCTACCCAGAAACAAAAAATCGTCCCTAACATTGGAGATGGCGAAACGGTCAAAACGGTCAAAGGAAACAAAGAGCAATTTCGCCGTTGGCTTTTTATTGATAAACTCCTCACTGGAAACAGCCGTGGATATCGGGTTAAAGACATTACGCGGATGGTCAATGATTTTTTAGCAGATGAGGGGATTTTACAGCGCAATGGCCAACCCAAGGTGGTGAGTGAACGCACCATCTATGATGATCTCACAGCATTGGAGTCCATCTTCTCACCAAAAGTTCAATTGGAGCGCATCAAAGACGAGATAGATGGCGCTGGCTATGTTCGCTATGCACAAGCCAACATGTCCATATTCAACGTCAACATTTCAGAAGAAGAATACACCCGTTTGAAGTTTATTCTGAATCAAAGCAAAGGAATGATTCATCCTGAAATCTTTGAAGAGACTCAAGGGTTAATTGACAAACTCTTCAACCCCTCTCCGTTCACCATTTCCAAGCAGCGCAGCATGCCCACCAATATCATTCAAACAGAGCGTAATGATTTGGATGGCAAGTGGCTGAATGAATTGATTCAGCACATGACCAACAAAAACTGCATCTCTATAGAGTACAACAAGACCGGATTGGTGGGTAAGCGATACCGCTTAGCCCCACTGGGGTTGAAACAATACCGAGGAAAATGGTATTTGATAGGACATGATTTGGAGGACTTCAAGCGCGATCAGAAAGTCTTTCGCGTCTCTCGGATCCAAAATCTGTACCGCATCCAAGATGCCTTTCCTTCCATCACTGAATATTTTGATCTACAGGAATACTTCAAATACTCCATTGGCATTCACCAAAAATTGAATGGACAAACCATCAGAGTCAGCATTCTGCTGAAGGATACTTTTTGGATACAAGAACTAAGTTTATTCAAGGTCAATGAAACCCAATCCATCACTGAGATCGGAGTCAACGAAGCATTACTAGAATTTGAAACTTATGATTCTCCAGAGCTCATTGAATTTATCCTTTCATTAGGAGCAACGGCTGAAGTACAATCCCCAGTTAGTATAAGAAGGAAGTTGATCAATCATTTAGATGAGATCAAAAAACTTTATTCGTAAATAATATCTTGCAACATTTTCGCAAATACAGATTTGAAATTTGCGTCATGAAGATAAGAAAGGAAATAGTTAAAAGAATGAAACTGAGAATGAAAATGTTTGATGCAGTCTCTATTCTTTACTTCCTCACCACCTGAAAACGCTGGAAAGAACCTCCACATCGCAAAAAATAAATCCCCTCTGATAATTGCTCAATATTGATGATTTGATTCTCTGAAACGATTCTTTCTCGCATCACGATTTCGCCTATCACATTGAAAATTTCAAATTGTTCTGCTGATTCAATGCCTTTGTCCTTTAAAACAACACTTGATGATGCCGGATTGGGGGAAATTTGAAAGGTCAAAGTCGAAGTCTCTTCCATGTTTTGTGCAAGTAAATTCAACACGTTAGATCGGGAAAATACCAATGCGCGATCTGGATTGCAGCTCACGCCTTCCACTTCCACCATATAATTCGACTCATCAGTAGGTGGGTTGAGATCGGTGTAGGAAAAAATATTGCTGGCAACTGTTGCAATAAGATTCATACTGCCCAAATTGTTCCCGCGGTAAATACTATAACTCGCAAAATCCATTCCTTCATAAGCACTCCAATTGAGATTGATGTTGTTGTTCAATCCTGGCGAAGTGGTTAGGTGTATGGTCTTGTGCACAGTTCCGGAAGGCTCATATACAAATCCACAACTGTCCTTCAAACCGATCTTGTAACGATTGGCTTGCACTTGTGGGTTGGAATTGATGTCTTCAAAAGTTCCAGATAGATTAAAATCAACCGAACCAATCTGTTCGAAAACATTGAGTTCATTGGTCTCTTTGTAAACCACAACCTCTTTCACCACACTGTTGGCAACTGGCTCCCAGAGGATGTGGTTGTATCCTGAGGCAATATCCACCGTGACCAAACAAATGGGAATTGACGGTGGATTTGAAGGGTCGATGCAGCCGGCTCCGCAGGCCAAACATTCATTCCAACAGACAACAGGAATGGTGAAATCCACATCACCAATAGTGATGGAACGATTTCCATTGAGCCAATCCTCACAAAAAGCATCAGGAGAAAAAAACTCCGGGTTAGACCAATCGTTCCCGTTGACAAATTTGTACTCATACAATCCGGCCACCAGCTCAATAGTTACGGCCCAAATGCCATTGCCACCGTCTGAAAGTGCAATACCACCAGGATTCCAGTTGGGCAGATCATTGTCTATCACTCCATCCCCATTGACATCCGAAAAACTCCCTGCTAGGTGAACTCCGTTGGAACTCACTATTTGACCAGACATATCCACTTGAAAGGTAACCTGAACCGCATGAGTCATAAAAGACAACACAACACCACAAACACACAAACCAATTTTTTTCAGCATCACCCTATTTATTTGGCAGCAATGTACATGTACAAAAGTTTAAACAATACCATGTGAAACGTATTTAAAAATATAATGTCGATATTACAAATATTCTGTTCAAGGGATCGTCAGGAAATCTTCTTTCTCGAGTGAAGCAGATCTACTGTTTCTGTTTCTGTTTCTGTTTCTGTTTCTGTTTCTGTTTCTCGCTCTGAAAAGACCACCCCGTCTTGGCTACGCCAAGCCACCCCTCCTTTCCGCTACGCGGTAGGAGGGGAGATTCACCGATCCACCAATCCACCGATCCACTGATTTACAGATCCACCGATCCACTGATTTACTGATTTACTGATTTACTGATCCACTGATTTACAGATCCACCGATCCACTGATTTACCGATTCACTGATGTACTGATTTACTGATTTACTGATCCACTGATTTACTCGGCGAATGCAATTCGCCCCTACTTCTGATTCACATATTCCCTCACCGCCTCCGCCGTTGTCAGCCAATCCCGAGCTCAACGCGTTCCAGCATCAACTGCAACTTTTCTTGACCCCAAGGATAGTTTTTCCAATTCATATTGCAAATATCGGATAAATAACTTTTTTATTACACCCGATAATCTTTCATTCAACAAAAAAGAGGCTCTCGCCTCTTTTCCTCAATTGTATTCAATAACAATTACTTGAACTTGACAGCTGTTGCTGCTTTGGTGGCTGGATCGACTTTGTAGAAGCCTTCACCGCTTTTGTCTCCGAGCTTGCCCGCTTGAACCATGTTAACCAACAAAGGACATGGTGCGTATTTGGGATTGCCAAATCCATCGTTCATCACACGCAAGATGGCCAAGCAAACATCCAACCCAATGAAATCTGCCAAGCGCAATGGGCCCATGGGATGTCCCATACCCAACTTCATTACGGTATCTATTTCCTCCACTCCTGCTACGCCCTCAAACAAAGTGTAAATGGCCTCGTTGATCATGGGCATCAAAATGCGGTTGGCTACAAAACCTGGATAATCATTGACTTCAACAGGAACTTTTTGCAACTGCTTAGACATCTCAAACACCACTTCGGTGACAGCATCAGAGGTACTGTATCCGCGGATCACCTCGACCAACTTCATAACGGGAACAGGATTCATGAAGTGCATGCCAATCACTTGCTCAGGACGCTTGGTGACAGAGGCAATCTTGGTGATTGAAATGGAACTGGTATTAGAAGCAAGAATGCATGCCGCTGGCGCGAACTCATCCATGGATTGAAAAATCTTCAATTTCAAATCTACATTCTCTGTAGCGGCTTCAACAGCCAAATCTGCATTGGCAATTCCTGACTTTAAATCCGTCACCAAACTCAAATTGGCTAAAGTTGCGTTCTTGGCGGCTTCATCAATGATGCCTTTGGATACCTGGCGATCCAAATTCTTGGTAATGGTTTGCAAGGCACGATCCAATTGGCTTTGATTGACATCTACCAGATTAACCTTGTTGCCATATTGTGCAAATACGTGAGCAATTCCATTTCCCATGGTTCCTGCTCCGATGACTGTGATATTCTTCATTTTAATTTATTCTGTGGGCGAAAATACATCAGGTTCAACTCACTCCAACTGACGCCAAGCGGTTTCTCCGTCGCGGGTAATTTGTAAAATCCAATACAAAACGGCCACCCCGATAAAAGGAACCAAAGCATCTGTCCATTGACGGGTTACCCAATATAGCAATGCAGCGCTAAACATGGAGGAAATCACCACCAAATGAAAACCCAATTTTCTTTTGCGGTACAATAAAATGGCTCCGGCAATGGTGATTAAACCAATATAACCTGACCATTCATAGTATGGAGGATTGAGATAGTCCACCCCATCCATCTTGGCCATCATTTCACTCATGGTGATGCTCACCAAACTACTTATTGCATTTCCGACAATAAGTAAGATCAACCATGTCACTACGCATCCGTGTCTTCTTCCCGTGGGGGGTAATGGTGTTGCATTCTGTTGATTTTTCGGAGCGGGCGCTTGGCTATCTTGATCGGGTTCTGTCCAATTTTCCATGGGTCAAAAATAGATATTTTAATTCTTCCTCGATTTATGGTGTGTTTTTATCTGCTTGGATTATTTTTGTGCCACTTACGAAAAAAGATATGCGCGAAATTCAATTTAGAGAGGCCATCTGTGAGGCCATGTCAGAAGAGATGAGAAGAGACTCCTCCGTTTTCCTTCTGGGAGAAGAGGTGGCTGAGTACAACGGTGCTTACAAGGCTTCCAAAGGCATGCTGGACGAATTTGGTCCCAAGCGCGTAATCGATACACCTATTGCGGAATTGGGTTTTGCCGGTATCGCAGTAGGAGCTGCCATGAATGGTTTGCGTCCTGTGGTTGAATTCATGACCTGGAACTTTGCCATTTTGGCGGCAGATCAAATCATCAACTCAGCGGCCAAGATGTTGCAAATGTCTGGTGGACAATACAACGTACCGATTGTATTTCGTGCACCCAACGGTACCGCTGGTCAATTGGCGGCCACACACAGCCAAAGTTTTGAAGCATTTTATGCGCACTTCCCAGGTTTAAAAGTAATCACTCCTTCCAACCCTTACGATGCCAAAGGATTGTTGAAAGCGGCTATCCGTGACAACGACCCTGTTTTGTTCATGGAGTCTGAGAAAATGTATGGAGACAAAGGAATGGTGCCAGATGGAGAATATATTTTGCCCATTGGTGTTGCGGACATCAAGCGTGAAGGAACAGATGTAACCTTAGTGTCATTTGGTAAAATCATGAAAACAGCATTGGCCGCAGCTGAAGAATGTGAGAAAGAAGGCATCAGTGTAGAAGTCATTGACTTGCGCACAATCCGTCCTTTGGACATTGACACCATCATCAACTCAGTGAAGAAAACCAATCGATTGATCATTTTGGAAGAAAGTTGGCCTGTGGCCAGCATTTCAACTGAAATTGCCTACCGCGTGCAGCGCAATGCTTTTGATTATTTGGATGCACCCATTCGTCGATTAACACAAACGGATACCCCATTTGCATTTGCTCCCACTTTGATTGAGGCTGCTCTGCCCCAGATCAAAGATGTGGTTCAAGCCGCAAAGGAAGTTTGTTACAAATAACAACCATTAAAATATGACGATGTCCTCTTCTCAGTCTGAATCCAGAAAGAAGGCCATCGAAGCATTGCGCCAACATCAGCATCAGTGGACTGCTGAACAGTTGGCGCAGCGTGTTTTAGACGGTGATCGTGATGCGCTTTCCACTGCCATTACTTGGTGTGAAAGCACATTGAAGGAACACCGACAAAAAGCCCAAGCCGTATTGGATATCATCACTCCTCATTCCGGAAATTCTTTTCGGTTGGGGATCACTGGAGTTCCTGGAGTTGGGAAAAGTACGTTGATTGAGGCTTTGGGATTGATTTGGATAGCGGAAGGTCATAAGGTAGCTGTATTGGCCATTGATCCGACCAGCCCCATCACTCAGGGAAGTATATTGGGGGATAAGACGAGAATGGAACACCTTTCGGTTCATCCAGATGCTTATGTCAGGCCTAGTGCAACCGCCAATGAATTGGGTGGGGTTGCTGCAAGAACACACGAAGCCATTCTGCTTTGTGAGGCCGCAGGTTACAACCGTATTATCATTGAGACCGTTGGTGTTGGACAAAGTGAAACAGCTGTATCACACATGACCGATTGTTTTTTGCTATTGATGCTGGCTGGTGCAGGAGATCAATTGCAAGGCATCAAGCGCGGCATCATGGAGATGTGCGACATCATGGCCATTACCAAAGCTGAGGGAGAAAACGCCGCTGCAGCCAATCGGGCCAAGGCCGAATACCAAAACGCATTGCATTTATTTCCGGAAAGAGAGGACAAATGGTTTCCCCCAGTTGTTACCCTTTCTGCCATTGAGCAACTTGGACTAGATGAGTTGAACCAACAGCTAGCATTTTTTGAGACCTGGTCGAAATCACGCCTTTGGGAAGAAAAACGAAAAAAACAGCTCTTGTATCAGATGGAACAAGAATGGATAAGGCAATGGAAACAACAAAAAATGGACAATCCTGAATTCCAGGAACTCTTTCAGCAATTGCAGCAATCCGTGGCCAATCAAGAAATCAGTCTGGCCAGCGCTGTTGCCCGATTGGTGAGGGATTGAAGCGGTATCCCGCAGGGCAGGCTGTAAGGCCTGCACGAGGAATACAAGCGGAAAGCCCGACCCCGCAACGCGGGGGCACCACCTACAAATTGTTCACCACGATTCTAATATGATATTCCTGACCTCCTTGGTTCAACTTCAACACATAGGTGCCATTGGCCAAATCACGGAATGAGAAAATACCTGAGGAAGCGTTACTGTGACTTTCGTTTTCTTTAAAAAGAACCAACTTGCCCATTGTGTTATAAACCAACATCTTCGCTGTGGACTGGTTGTCTTTTAAAACCAAAACAGGTTGCGAACCATTGCCAAACAACAGATACGGCAACTCCAATATCTCTTTTACCAATACCGTGCTGGTATCTGTGGTATCCACAATCTCAGTGGTATCGATGGGGACATAGGTTAAATCATGAAAGTCAATTAGATTCACCCAATAAGGGTGGTCGATAAACGGATTTCTGTTTTGCTGAATGGATTGGATGTAGTCATTTCGCGCTCGTTCATAATCATCAGGAAGATCATTAAAATGCCATTCCAAAAGTGTTTCCAAAGATTGAGGAGCTTCACTAAGGTTGGGCAACACAACATTATTCAATTGATTGAAAGTCCAATTTAATCCGTCCAGTCCATCATAGCGCATGGCCATATACAACAAAGCACGCGCAGCATCTCCCTTTTGTACTTCACGGGGCTCATACACCACTTGATTCAAATCATTGAATCCCAACTTTCCCAAATGAAAAGAAGATTGCACATTGACAACTTCTCCCAAAGGATGATTGCTGCGAACACCGTTTGCATTGTTTTGTTGAGTGGGAAACAAGTGATGTTGATCCGCGTATTCATCTGTACCCGTGCCGGAGTAGCTCGGCATCCAGCTGTGGCAATAGGTATGTTCCCTGCTGATGGGTAACCAATCAAATGGGGGTGTATATACGTGATGATACTGAGAGTACACACACGTAATCACTTTTTGTCCATCGGCAGTATCCTCAGATGCGAAATCAGCAATCATGGTTTCGTCATAATTGTTGTAACTGATTTTGGTGTAAGGCGAGCGGATACGGTCTTGAAGATCGGTGATGAAATTGGTTTGGGTAGAATCAATGGTATCATAATAACTCCCGACCATATTGAACGGGGTTTGCACCACAAAAGGTTCGTCATAAGGAATATAAATGGGACTTCCTCCACCATTCTCTTTGGTATACAATTGATAGAAATAGGAACGGCTTGCACGGAGTGATTTTTGCAAAAAACTCGGAACAGTTCCTGCGTAAGCCACTTGATCATCCCCTAAGTAATCGCCCTGCTGATAATCGATACCGTCTTCAGGAGCGCTCAGCATGGCTGTGTTTCCTCTAACCAAAACAAAACCCATCACATTGGGCATGCTGGGCCAATTGAGTTGTGCTTTATAGGAAGTGACACCTGACACTTGCACTTGTGAATAAGTCAAAAACGATGTTACTAAAAAAATAACCAATAATATAATTTTTCTCATGACGTAATTTTCAAATGATTTACTCACCTTTTTTGAAATAGTTCCAACCTAAACTTAACCAACCCGCAATCATCAAAAGGCCTCCAATGGGAGTAATAGGACCAATAAATGCATTGATTGGCCATTGAAAAATACTATTGAAAACCAAGATGTAAATGGAACCGCTGAACAAGATTAATCCGATAAAAATCAAACGAAACGAGGGCAATATTTTCTCACTAAAATCGCTTGAAAAGCGCACTGTCAGAAGACCTAAGCACATGATGAGATGATACAACACCCCTGTTTTGAAAGACTCAATTTTCTCCGCGTTGACCAAATTCTTGAGACCATGGGCGCCAAAAGCGCCCAAAATAATGGCCAATGCAAAAGCAAAAAACAATGTTGATTTCCTTGACATAGCTGCAAAAGTAGGGTAAAATAAATTGGTCAGTTTTGAAAGATTCCTTATATTTCGTGATTAAACAAACCGAACCCGTGAAATTGAAATTAAAGATTTACATAGGCTTAATCTTTTTGTTGCTCAGTACGTCGCTGAATGCACAGACGAAAAAAGATGAGGCCAAATTGGCAAAGGAGGCGTTGGCGTTTTTTGATGCGCGCCAATATGCCGATGCGTTTCCCATGTACTCACAGCTTGTTGCATTGAATCCCACCAACGCCGATTACGCCTATTTCTTTGGGGTTTGTGCCACTTTTTGCGATGTCGATAAAACCAATGCTGTCAAATATTTGAAGCAGGCCATCAAAGGAAATTATGCAGCACCAGAGGTATATTATTTTCTGGGCAGAGCGCTGCACCTTAGTTATCAATTTGGTGAAGCATGTGCGGCATACGAAACCTTTTTGGATGTTGCATCACCCGATATTGTGAGAAAATATGATGCCCTGCGACAAATTCAAATGTGTATTTACGGCACCCGACTTTTGACCAATCCGAAAGAACTTTTGGTGAAAAAACGAACAGAGGCTGAACGCATCAACTTTTTCAGGTACATGCAATTGGAGGCTGTTGGGGGGAAAATCATTACCACGCCGAATGAGCTTTTACAAGGGCGAGATAAGAAGTCAGCCAATCCGCATTTGATTTATTTGAACGGAACGCCGAAAAACATTTATTTCTCGATGTTAACCGACACAGCGGGACTTGATATTTTTCAATCAGAGTTAAAATCAGATGGATCCTACGGACCTCCCACCCCACTCAGTGGGAAGGTGAACACCGCATTTGATGAGGACTACGCCTTTTTGCATCCCAATGGTCGCAGTTTGTATTTCGCATCCAAGGGGCACAACAGCATGGGCGGTTATGACATTTTTCGATCCGATGTTGATTCACTGACCAAGAAATGGAAGAAACCCGTGAACTTGGGATTCGCCTTCAATACTCCAGATGATGATTTGTTTTTCATTTCAGATGCAGACAACAAGACTGCGATTTTTGCTTCTGGTCGTTCAAGTGACATCAATCACTACTCTCTTTACCAAACTGCTTTTGAGGGAACACCCATTGACATCATATACGCCAAAGCCAAGTTTGCTAATCTCAACAATCCTGAGAACAATGTGGCTCAATTGGTTGTAAAAGATTTGGAAACAGGAGAGATTGTAGGGGATGTGACCTCTGATGTGAAAACCGGAGCGTTTGATGTTTACTTCCCCAAGCCAGGACGATATTCGTATACTGTGACATTACCTGATGGGACAGAACAATTGGTAGCTGAATTTGATGTACAACCCGGTAGATCCGGTTCTGTTTATTTCCCGCAGCAAGTGAATGTTTCCAAAAATGAAGAAGGTAAAGACGTTGTCACTGTAAAAAACGGACAAGATTTGGCTTTGGATAGTGGAATGGAAAAAGCCGTTGCGGCATTGTTGCGCAGCAAATCTCAACTACCGGTTTCAAAGCAAGCCGAGGACATGGCCAATATGGAGCGCAGCATGACCAATGCTCCAGCCTTAGCAGGATTTTCAAAGGGAAAAACAGCCGAAGATATTTTAAATGACATGAAGGCTGAAGCCAAAGCATTGAGTGCAGCGCAACCTATCGTTCAACAACAAAAGCAATCGGCTTATCAATTGGCCAATCAACAAATCAAGTTGTCTCAGATAACAATGGCCAAATCCGATTCGCTTACCAAATCCATAATGGACAAAGTAGAGGCCGCCAAAGCCAAAGGAAACCCATACATTTTTACAGATGCAGATCGTGAGGTATTGAACCAAGCGCAAACATTGAGAGAACAGTCAGAAGCGCATCGGTTAAAGGCCAAAGGAGCTTTGGAATTGGCAGAACAATTGAGCGCCTATCAGGCTACGTTGGAACCTACGTCCAAGGAATTACTTTCCCGTTCTACCAAGCTGCAGAGCTATTTAAAAGACAACAATGTTGATGGTGCTGTTGAGGTTTTAACTGAAGAACGCAAGCGCTTATTGGCGGAGCAATCTCGCCCCAAGAAACCCAGCAACGCTTTGCCCCAACGCGCCAAATCTTCAGCCAGGAATCATCAAGGCAACGAGGAACTGTATGCCAAGACACTGCAGGAGTTGAATGCCGCTGAAGCCAAAGCCATATTGGACCAAAAATCCAATGCTCCATCATTGGCCCAATCACAAGCTGCAGCAAAAAATAAAAAGACAGAGTTACTGCAACTGGATCCCAAGGTAAAGAAAACATATGATGAAGCCGCCTCTGCCAAATTATCCAATGGAATTTACACGCAATTGGTCAACAATGAGTCATTGGGATTGACTGAAGCTGAAAGGGTAAATTATGATCCGGCAGGAGTAGCCCAATTGCAAGGTCAATTGAAAGGATTGGAAACCAAATCCAATGGTGTATTTGCTGCACAAAGCGTCTATGACCTCGCTAAGGTCTCTCCTTATCGCAATTACAGTATCAATGATGTCAAAGATCCTGGAACGCAAAATTCACTGCTTGGAGCAGACAAGGGATTGGCCATTAATATGGAAAATAAAGGCGCTGAAAACGGACAAGTAAAAAGCGCTGTTGATGTTTCCAACAATGGAGAAACCAAAGTGGAAGTGACCGTTGCAGGCGACAGTGCCACTACCAAAACAGAAATCGCGGTCAAAACCGAAGGCTCAGCTTTGAAAACAGAAACGGTTATTGACACTACTGCCGAGACCAAAAACAGCAGCCCTCAGGAGGCCAAAACAACGAATGAAAAAACAGAAGAGAACAAAGATTTAGAACTGGCTTTGAAATCGTCTCGTATCATGAAGCAAATTATAGATAGTGCACAATTCAAAGAATTTGATGCGCTTTACGCCTACGAAGAGTTGAAAGCCTTTGAAAGATTAAAAAAATATCCAGATCTAACCAGCCTTTTCAAAGAGCGCGCTAAGTTGGATTCTTTGAATCAGGTCATTTCAGAGATGGATCAGAAAATCAAGAATGAAAATGATCCCGCAAAAAAACAAAGCGTAATTAACGGGCAAAATCAGTTGATTGCCCAGCGCTCCACCATAGAATTAGCCAATAAAGAAATATTCAGAGGATTAGCCAGAAATGAAATGGAGTCCAGTAAAGGACCTGCTATGAAAAGGTATGAGGAATCGTTGACCGCCTTAAAGAATGAACCCATATTATCTGCTTTCATTAATCAGCTGAGAAATGATATTGACTCAGTGAGTGATTTGGCATTGATTGATCGCAAGAAAGCTGAGGTAGCGACAACAGATTCGGAGAAAGCAAAGGCATTGCGAAGCGCATTTGCGAAAGAACTAATGGTAGCGGACATGTATGCCCACATGAAAAAGGCATTGGATGCTCAAGCCATTTTTGCGCTGTACAGCACAGCGGATGAGGCGTTTTTATTGTCCAATGACGAAAATGCCATCAGGGCCAAATACACCACACACAGCATTAAAATTGAAGTTCCAGAAGAAACAACGGTTGATGTAAAAGACAATCCTGAAACCGTCAATGCAGACATCATGCGGGATTTACAATCCCTCAACTTTAGTGATGAACAGTTGAAAAGGAATGGGATTGTTTTGACCAAGGATAGTTATACCAAAGACAATGTGAGTGATTTATTTATGCCCAAAGCTGAACGCGTAGATAAACCTTTCTTCGTCAAAATCAATAAATCTGCTTATGGTGCTCAAAACCCTATTCCTGTGGACGAGCAAATGCCTATGGGAATTGTTTACACTGTTCAAGTTGGCGCATTCCGCAACCCCATACCCAACAATACTTTCAATGAATTTGCTCCCGTCATGGGACAGAAATTGAACAATGGATTCACACGTTACATGGCAGGATTATTCCCTGATAAAAAATCAGCCATTCAAGCAAGAAATGAAATCAGGATGATGGGATACAGCGACGCATTTGTAGTAGTTTACAAGGATGGCAAACGCGTTGGCATGAATACCGTTCCAGCCAATCCTGTCGTGGATAACAAAAACACCATTGCTCTGGAGAAAAAGTCCACTACCACGCCACCCGCTGGTTCAAAATCAATAGCTGCGAAAAACGTAGCGGATGAAGATGGATTCTTCACCATTCAAGTCGGAGTATTTGGCAGACCTGCTTTGGAAGGCGAAATCAGCATAGGCAATTTAAACATGGAATACGATGCGAGTAAAAATCTTTACCGCTATTCTACTGGCATTTATTTCAAAAAATCAGAGGCACAAGCCGCTTTGCCAAGTGTGAAAGCAAAAGGATTTGAAGATGCCTTTATCACAGCTTATCGGAAAGGGAAGAAAGTATCGGTTGTTCAATTGGGAGATACCGATTTCACCCCAAAAACTAAACCAGTAGAAAGTACACCAATCCAGCCACTGACAGAACAAGTGCTCAATAAACCGGCGGTACCTGAAACCAAAATCGCAGAGAATTCAAACCCGCAGCCCAAGCCAACAGAAAGCAAAAAGTCCATCAAAGGAGCTGCTGATTTGAACAAAGATTGGGATGAAAGTGATCCCAACAAAATCTTCTATTTTAGGTTAGAGGATGTCTATGGGACTTATAAGTGCTGTCAGTCCAGCGACTCCCTTTGTAACAATCCAGAAAACAGGAGCGCCATCAAGCGATTGACGCTCATTTCAAATGGAAGTGGAGTTGCTATAGATGGCAACAACAAAACGACCAACTTCAAATGGAAGTATGTAAAAAATGATCCCATGCCCATTCAAGAAATGGAATCAATATTAGGACCCAACTACTCTTTCTATTACAGAGATGGCAATATCCACCTAGGAGATTACTGCAAACCCAAAGACGAGTAAGACATGCTAAAGCAGTATGGAATTGTAGGACTATTGGCATTGGTCTCATTGACCATGCGGAGCCAAGAAGGATGTGAGCATGTCCCATTGCCCAAGGCGTTAAAAGCCTTGGAGCAATCAAAAGACAGGGACAACAGTGCCGCTGAGAAAAAAGCAGCAGCCCAAAAGGCCATTGAGATCGATCCTGAGTGTTTGCCCTGTATTCATCAATTGGGAGAGATGGCATTTTTCAGGGCCAAAAGCGGAGGGATGGACTTTGCTGAGTCCAAGGAACTATTTAAGTCACTCATTGAAAAATGTGATGTTTACCACCCTGAACCCTTTTATTATTTGGGAGCCATGGCCTATGCGGATCGCGAGTATGATGATGCCATCAAATACTTTGAATTGTTTTTGCGCTTTCCTTCAGATGATCCCACAAAATTGGGAAAGCAATATGAGAAGAAGTATGCAGAAGTAGAAGAAGCCCTGCCGCATGTAAAAGCATATAGAGAAATTTACCAAAACAAAACTCCCTTTGATCCTGAAAAAGTTTTGGGCGTTTGCTCTGACAAAGAAGAATACCTTCCACTGCTCTCTCCAGATGGTGAATTGATGTTCTATACCCGACAATTTCAAAAACAAGCCAAAGGGGATGTCGAACCCAAAATGGTAGAGGAATTGACTTGGTCGAAACGCAAGAACATCAACGAAACATTTGATCAAGGGGCTGCCCTCCCCTCCCCTTTCAATGTTGGACAGAACTATGGAGGGATTACCATTTCCATTGATAACAAGGAAATGATTGTGGCCAAGAAAAATCCCAAACCCAAGAACCCTGGAAACTTTGATTTGTTCAGTACGCAGTATATCAAAAAGGTGGACAAAGACGGCAACAAGTATTATGAATGGGAAGAGATGAAGGACCTTGGCCCCAACGTAAATACCGACAATGGTTGGGAAGGCCAACCCACGCTCAGTGGCGACGGCAGCACTTTGGTTTTTGTTACGGTTAGGGAAGGCTGCCTCAAAGATGGCAGCGGCAACCCAACCCACGACTTGTTTTATAGTACAAAACAGCCTGACGGATCCTGGGGAGTGGCACAGCCCATGAAAGGTGCCATCAATACCAAGGGACAAGAGAAGGCCCCTTATTTTCATGCTGACAGCAAAACACTCTATTTCTCAAGTGACGAGCACTTGGGTGTAGGTGGAATGGACATTTTCTACACCAAAATCAATGATGATTTTAGTTGTGGCGAAATCAAAAACATCGGGGCTCCCATCAATGACGAAAACGACCAGATTGGCGTAATCGTGAGTAGTGATGGGGAGTTGGGCTACTTTGGAGCTAAGAAATTCAGAGGGGAAAGAACATGGGACATCTATTCCTTTACAATGCCGCCCAAAGCAAAACCTGAAAAGGTGATGCTTGTCAAAGGAGAGGTGAAAAACAAAGAAGGTGAACCCGTCAGCAATGCCGAAGTTGAATTAAAATACACCGGCTCAGGTGAGGTAGAAAAAGTAAAAGTCAACGAGGATGATGGAACTTATGCTACGATCATGAAAGTAGGAACGAAAGAGGACGTTGTATTGAGTGTCAAAGGCGATGACATTGCTTTTAATACGCGAGTCATTGCGCACAAGGAAGATACCGTTCCGCCAGTAGTGGTGAAATTGGATATGAAAACGGAAACACTGGAAGGAGATAAACCCTTTGCCATCAATGACATTCAATATGGTTCCAACAAAGCCGAATTGATGGAAAGCAGTTTCATCATATTGAAAGAGTTTGCACAATTCTTAAATGAGCACCCCAATATGGAAGTTGAAATTCGCGGACATACGGATGCCTCAGGAAGTGATCAAGCCAACTTGGCCTTGTCCATGGAGCGTGCGTTTGAGGTCATGAATTTCTTGGCAAAAAATGGTGTAGATGGAAAGCGACTTTCCGCTAAAGGTTTTGGCGAGACCATGCCCATTGCCGCTAACGATACCGAGGAAGGTCGCGCCAAAAACCGCAGAACGGAGTTTTTTGTGAAGAAGTTGTAGGTTAATGTTTCATCCTATCAACTCGATTAAGCGTTCAATGGTAAAAAATGAATCCTCGCTTGTCCAATTAATCCACCATAAAATTGATCGT
>JACCDL010836879.1_pt1 | contig 25946 bp, 21 predicted proteins | sample 7441931 | NCBI WGS metagenome assembly JACCDL01 (sample SAMN15323437, study PRJNA562643) | freshwater metagenome | isolation source: river surface water | place: USA:Blue River Watershed | collected 2017-08-16 | reverse complement strand
CCTGACGCTTGGCAGGATCACCTACTTTACGCTCGCCATTTCCATTGTCAAGAAAAGCAACGATTGAAGGAGTTGTTCTTCTTCCTTCGCTGTTTTGAATGACTACGGGCTCGTTACCTTCCATTACGGCTACGCAGGAGTTGGTCGTACCCAAGTCTATGCCTATAATTTTTCCCATGATTATGTTGGTTTTGTATGTTTTCTTTTTGAAAGACATTGCACCTTATTCAAGGCTCATGCCATCTTGCCTTTTCATCTTTTTGGTGTCAGTTTGTCATAATTATGACTGAAAAAGGTGCTTCGAGGACTAAAATTTGTCACGAAATGGGAGTTTATGCCTGTCTTTTCTGTCATGCTTCATAAATTCGCCCTCCCTCAACTGTTGAGAATTGGCACAGCTCCAATTTTTCCTGTAGTTTTAGACCATGAGCAGCACCCTTGTCCTTCAAGAGATTTACCTCTATCCCATCAAATCCTTGGGTGGAATTTCTGTCCAAGAAGCGCTAGTGGAAGAAAGAGGTTTTCGCTACGATCGACGCTGGATGTTGGTGGATAAAAAGGGAGAATTTGTGACGCAGCGGCAACATCCGCAACTTGCCTTGTTGCAGGTGAGCCTTGCTGAAATGCAGCTTGAAGTTTTTTCCAAGGGAGACCCCTCTCGGCGAATTGCATTTGACTTGGATTTGGTTTCAAATCAGGAGCTTCAGGTGAGTATTTGGGGAGATCTAGTCCTCGCTCGGGTAGTTTCGGCTGATGTAAGTCGATGGTTTAGTGATTTTTTGCAGATTGAACTGGACCTAGTGGTGATGCCAGAAAGTTCACACCGTAAAATGGATCCCCGCTATGCAGTACACGATGAGTCGGTCAGCTTTGCAGATGGAATGCCCTATGTGATGATTGGACAGTCTTCCTTAGATGAGTTGAATCAGCGTCTAGAAGTGCCGGTTTCGATGGATCGATTTCGCCCCAATCTTGTTTTTGCGGGGGGTCATGCATTTGAAGAGGATCAGTTTACCCGCGTAAAAGTTGGGGAGGTAGACTTTCAGATAGTCAAGCCCTGTGCACGCTGTGTACTAATTACTGTCAATCAGCAGACGGGGGAGAAAGGGAAAGAGCCCCTAGCTACACTCGCTACGTACAGAACGATAAACAACAAGGTCTATTTCGGACAAAATGCAGTAGCCTTAGCTCATGGAATAGTCCGAGTAGGGGATCCGATTCAACAGCTGTAACCTAGTTGAAACTAGGTACTGGACTTTAAAACTCCTTTACCGTTTGGATAAACACCTTGACCATCTCTGGGTCGATGTCGGGGTAGACTCCGTGCCCTAGGTTGGCGATGTGGCGCTTGCCGCGGAACTGCTCCATCATGTCTAGCGTAGCCTTCCGTACCTGATCTGGATTGCCATACAAGGCTGCAGGATCCAAGTTGCCTTGTAGCGTTTTGTTAGGTCCAATAAGGGTACTGGATTCTTCAATACCCATGTTCCAGTCCAAGCCGATGGTTTCACAGGAGAGCTTGCCAAGCGACTCACGCGCAAAAAAGGCTCCTTTGGCAAAAACGGTCACAGGTACTTCCGTGATTGCATCGCAGATCTGCGCGATGTACTTCAGAGAAAATTCTTCGTATTGTTTTGGGCCTAGAATTCCCGCCCAACTGTCAAATAGTTGCACCAAATCAGCGCCTGCACGGATCTGTGCCTTTAGGTAGTTGATCGTGGAATTGGTAATGAGTTGCAGGAGTTGATGTGAGAATACCGGGTCTCGGTACAGTTTTTCTCGGGACAGAGAGAAGGTTTTGCTGCCACTGCCTTCTACCATGTAAGCAAAAATTGTCCAGGGGGCACCTGCAAATCCGATCAGGGGCACGCGGCCGTTTAGGTTTTTCTTGGTGATGTGAATGGCATCCATCACGTATTGCAAGTCGTTGTCTCCTTCGGCTATTCGAAGTTTTTTAAGTTCTGCTTCGGATCGTACCGTATTTGGAAACCAAGGACCTCGCTTTTCGACCATTTCATAAGGCAAGCCCATGGCTTCTGGAATGACTAGGATATCCGAAAAAATGATTGCAGCATCTACCCCCAATAAATCCACGGGTTGAATCGTCACTTCGGCCGCCAACTCTGGGGTTTGGGCGAGCTCGATAAAGCCAGATACTGATTCGCGTACGGTACGGTATTCGGGAAGAATTCTTCCTGCTTGTCGCATCAACCATACGGGAGTTCTCTCGGTTTTTTCACCTCTCGCTGCGCGGAGCAGCAGGTCGTTTTGGAGTATCATGGCGCAAAGATAGGAGTGGAAGGGAAATCAGAAACTGAATTCGAAAATGGTACAAAGAAATAGTAGGAATTCAGACTATAGGGTAGAGGTAGTTTTTTACCGAATAGGGGCGATTACATGAACTTCTGATTCGCTGACGATCTTGTCTATAAAATAGCCGCTCAGGGTCAGTTTATTGGCTTTGGCGTAGTCTTGAATTTTTTCTTTGATGGTTTCAGGACTAGGCATGACCCATTTACTGCCCGTTACTTTCGCTAAAATGTATCGGGTCTCGGAGAAATTCTTTACCTCCAAGTCTTGAGTTCCAAAGGGAAGATTAATCCCGGCAAAAACTTCCAAGGTGTCCAATTTGCCTGCTGGCTCCACAAAATAGATCGTGTGCAGGGATGTTCCTGGGTGCAGTTTTTGGGTGCTTTGAATCTTTTGAAATAGTTGTTCTAAGCCCTTATCTACGGGGGTACCTCGGAAGGTTAGACCGGAAAGAGTATCTGGAGATTTGGCTTCAAAGCTAAGTTCAACGGGGCGATTGCCTCCTAATTGATCATAGGCCAAATAGCCTCCAAGCCCAAGAATTAGCAGTACGATAGCAGCGATGAGTAGTTTCTTCATTACCGAATAGAGACTTAAATAGCTGTCATTTTTAACTGCATTTGATGCAGTTGGGTGTAGTAGCCTCCCTTTTCAAGGAGAGATTGATGAGTGCCGGTTTCTACGATTTCTCCTTTGTTGAGTACCAAGATTTGGTCTGCCTTCTGAATCGTGGAAAGGCGGTGGGCGATGACTATGGAAGTTCTACCCTGCATCATTTTTTCAATGGATTCTTGGATCAGTTCCTCGGTTTCCGAATCCACTGAAGAGGTGGCTTCATCCAAAATCAAGATTTCGGGATTATAGACCATAGCTCGCACAAAGGAAATCAGTTGGCGCTGACCCACCGAAAGGGTGGCTCCGCGTTCCATCACATTGTAATCCAGTCCACCCGGCAGTTTCTCAATGAATTTGGAAGCGCCTACCAGTTCGGCAGCTGCCAGCACTTGCTCCTTAGTGATGTTGGGGTTCCCTAGTGTGATGTTTTGGTAAATGCTACTAGAGAATAAGAATACATCCTGCAGCACCACGCCAATGTGTTTACGAAGTGCAGACAGTTCAAAGTCCTGTATGTTAGTTCCGTCGATGGTGATGGCTCCTTTGTTGATTTCATAAAACCGAGAAATCAGGTTGATGATCGAAGACTTACCTGCGCCGGTAGCCCCCACAAGGGCGATGGTCTGTCCTTTTTTTGCTTCAAAAGAAATGTTTTTGAGCACATAATCTTCTTCTTTGTAGGCAAACCAAACTTGATCCAAGCGGACATTTCCTTGAATTTTTTCTGGGCTAAAGCTGCCTTCGTTGGCGATGTGTTCGGTGGAGGCCAACAGCTTGAAGATTCGGGAGGAACTCACGACTCCCATTTGGAGGGTGTTGAAGCGGTCAGCAATCATTCGGATCGGGCGAAAGAACAATTGCAAATACATGATAAAGGAGATCAACACACCGATTTGCAAGTCCATGCCCAGCACGCCTACTGCGCCGTACCAGACTACTAAGCCTATGCCGATGGCCTGAATAATCTCTGCCACCGGAAAATAAACCGAATAGTATAGGACCGAGCGGATGTGTGCGGCGCGGTGCTCGCGGTTGATCTCTTTAAACTTGTCAAACTCGCGTTGCTCCCGATTAAAAAGTTGTACGATGGTCATACCCGTGATGTGTTCCTGTAGAAAAGAGTTCAAGTTAGCTACGGCATTGCGTACATCGTTGAAGGTGACCTTGATTTTTTCCTTAAACACATAGGTAGAAATTACCAATAGTGGAAGGGTACTTAAGGAGACTAGGGTCAATTTCCAGTCTATGTAGAACATGACTCCCAAGATGGTAATGATTTGGAGCAGGTCCCCAATGATGGCAGCAAGTCCTTCGCTAAATACATCTGCGAGGGTTTCTATGTCGGATACATTTCGTGTAACTAGCCTTCCGATGGGGGTATTGTCAAAAAATTGGAGTCGAAGTCTAAGTAAATGCTTGTACAAACGTACGCGAATGTCTTTGATGATCACCTGTCCGATCCAACCCGAATAGTAGGTATGGGCCCATTGGGCAAGGGCTTGGATAATCATCAGGCCTATTAGCATGTAAATGATTTGGATGAGCCCTGCTGAATCGCCTACAGCCACATGTTCATCGATAGCGATTTGAATCAGGTAGGGACGCGTAGGCGCTAAAATCGCCAATGCCAGCGTGAGAAATACAAGAAAATAAAATTGTTTTTGGTACGGCTTTACATAGGTGTACAGCTGTCGCAAAACCTTCATGTCTAGGATTTCTCCTGCCGACTCTTTCTCTTTATCTAAGCTCAATGCGGGGTCAGTCTAAATAAATGTGTGTTGGGTACTCAATATTGCTGAGGAATAGACCTTTGGCAGGGGCTGCTTTTCCGGCTTGATTTCGATCCTTGGAAGCAATCACCCGGTGAAGGTCTTCCACAGGCTTATGGCCCAAGCCAACATCCAAGAGGGTGCCCACAATGGAGCGCACCATCCCTCGCAGAAATCGGTTGGCCGTAATGTGAAAAAGCAATTCTTCCCCTTTTGGTTCCCAAAAGGCTTCGTATATCTTACATCGAAAGTGTTTTACCTCGGTATGCACCTTGCTAAAGCATTCGAAATCCTCGTATTCTAGCAAAATTTTGGCAGCTTCATTCATTGCTTTAACATCCGGCTGCTGAAATAGTTGCCAAGAAAGTTCCTGCAAAAAAGGATTTTTGGAAAAGTTGATGCGGTAAAAATAGGAACGCTTGATCGCATCAAAGCGGGCATGCGCCTCCGGTTGCACTTTTCGGACGGCATGAATGCCAATTTCCTTGGGTAGGATGGCATTGATGGCTTTGATAAAATTTTCTCCGAGCTCTGCCTCCTGTAAGTCAAAGTGGCAGACCTGCAGTTGTGCGTGTACTCCCGTGTCGGTGCGTCCACTCCCCATAACCGAAATGGCCGTTCTGAAGTAGGTACTCAATGCTTTTTCAAGGCATTCCTGAACGGTAAATGCATTTTGCTGCACCTGCCAACCATGAAATGGGCTGCCTTTGTAGCTCAGTTCTAGAAAATAGCGTTGGGTTTTGTCGTTCATTGCAGCGCAAAGATACTATTCCCAATCAAAACCACGGACAAGAATTGTTTTCTTGATATTCCCATTGGAAGCCGTTTTCTTTGTTAAAAAAAAGATTGCTATGATTCAGCGTGTACAAACTATTTTTCTTTTTCTGATTGCAATAGGCATGGTAGTGACTTTAAGTACCCAACTTTGGAGTCAAGGGGGAGCAGCAGGGGATTCCTGGACTCTGTCCGCATTTATGATGACCAACTTGGACCAGGGAGGTCAGGTGATCCAGTCTTCCTCCAAATGGTACCTTGCAGCGCTGGCGGTTCTTGCTGCTCTATTGGCCCTAGCTTCCATCTTCCAATACAAACTCCGCTCCCGTCAACTCTTGCTCAACATGATCAATTCTCTGGTGATGGTCTCTCTCGTTGCGGCAACTTTCCTGACTACCAACGGAATAAATGAAGCGATCAAAGCTCAAGATGGAGGGGATTACGGCATAGGATTTTGGTCGATTTTGGTTTCCATGGTTATGAATATGCTTGCCAATCGCTTTATCAAAAAGGATGAAGCGCTAGTCCGTTCTGTAGATCGAATTCGATAAATACTTAGAATAAACGCGATTTTCCACCTAGAAGAAATAGGGTGGAAATAGACTGCGTGAAATAAGTAGAAATAGTTTCCACTGTGCTTCCTGAACTAAGTGGAAATTGCAGCAGAATCTTCTATTTCACCAAGACTTTTCGGTTTAACTCAATTGTATTTCGTTCTTAGTACTTTTTTCTCTTGGCTCTTGTATCTTGCTTCTTCTCAATTCTGCAACCCATCTCTTCTCTATGAAATTCGAAACCCTCACCATTCACCTCGGCAATGGGACTCCCGAGAGTCACGGAGCTGTGGTCCAGCCCATCACCTTGAGTACCACCTTTGAACATGGTAACGAAGCAGGCATGCTTTATTCTCGCGCCAACAATCCCAATCGGCATTCCTTGGAACAGGTACTGGCAGCTATGGAAAAAGGGGAGGATGCTGCGGCTTTTTCCTCGGGCAATGCCGCCGGCACAGCCGTGTACCAGGCCCTTGCGCCAGGATCTCATATTGTGGCTCCAGATGACATGTACCACGGACTACACAATTCTATGGTGCAACTCTTTGCGGGCATCCACGAGGTCACCTTTGTGGACATGAGTAATCTCGAAGCTGTCAAAAACGCTACCCGTCCCAATACAGCGCTCTTTTGGGTGGAATCCCCCTCAAATCCACTCTTGAAGATTACGGACATTCGTCAAATTGCTGCTTTGGCTAAAGCACAGGGAGCGCTATTGGCTTGTGACAATACATTTGCTACGCCCGTATTTCAAAACCCTATTGACTTGGGTGCGGACATCGTCATGCACAGCAGTACCAAGTATTTTGGCGGGCATTCTGACATTCTTGGAGGAGCCTTAGTTACAGCGAAAAAGGATGCCTTCTGGGAAAAAATCAGAAATGTGCAGCGCATAGGCGGTGCAGTTCCTTCCCCTACAGACTGCTATTTTTTGACGCGCAGCATCCGCACGCTGGCCTACCGCATGAAGGGGCATGCAGGCAATGCAAAAGCCTTGGCGGAATTTTTAGTTTCCCATCCGCAAGTTGAAAAAGTATACTACCCCGGATTGGCTTCTCATCCCAATCATGCCGTAGCAGCCCAGCAGATGCATGGCTTCGGAGGGATGGTTTCATTTACCGTCAAAGGTGGAGCGGCCGATGCAGATCGCGTGTTGTCCAAACTTCGTTTTTTTGCCAATGCCACTAGTTTGGGTGGAGTAGAAAGTTTGATCGAGCGCAGGGCCGCCGTAGAGGGGCCAACTACCACCACTCCAGAAAATCTACTGCGTGTATCAGTAGGGCTGGAGCATATCGAGGATTTGATCGAAGATATGGAGCAGGCGCTTGGATAAAATTGGCTAACGGTCCACAGTCCATTCAATTGAACTTCAAAACTGATTCTAGGGAGAATGGTCTCCTTGCTGATACTTTTGAAAATACCATAAAAAAGATAGGTCCCGTACGTACGGGACCTATCTGCTTATTTGTAGATTGTAATGGGCCAACTGTCGTTGCCCAGGTTGATGTCGGTGGTCACCTTGTCGGGATCAATCACCACCTGCTTGATCTTCTTGCTTCCCTTGTGGAGGTAAGTCCAGGTGTCTCCACGCTGCCAGATTTCCACGGGTAAGTTTACGCGCTCGGTTGAGTTGTCTGTGTAGGTAATTTCAAGGGTCACTGGCATCGGAAAATCCCCTTTGTTTACCAGGCTGATCACCTGATTTTCGCCATAAGGCTGCACTGTCGTGATGCCTAGGTCAATGTTTCCATTGCCGTAAAACCAACCCTTCCAGAACCAAGACAAATTTTCGCCAGCCACATTTTCGATATGATTGAAGAAATCTCCTGGCTGTGGGTGCTTGTACGCCCAGGTCTTGATGTAGGAGCGGAAGGCAGTGTCAAAGCGCTCTGGACCCAGGATATATTCGCGAAGCATCACCAAGCCTACTGCAGGCTTCATGTAGGCTACCATACCCAGGTTGCGGGTATCGGTAATGTCTGGGTAGTTGTCAATTCCCTCCCGGTTGTCACTGGTAAAGTAGTTGTTGAAGTTACGGGTTTGGTGTAGGGTAGAGGGATACTCTCCCTTGTTGAAGGCATTGGAGCTGTAGTGGTTGATGAAGGTGTTGAATCCCTCGTCCATCCAGGCATAGCGGCGCTCGTTGGTGCCGACGATCATCGGGAACCAGTTGTGTCCAAACTCATGGTCAGTCACGCCCCAAAGTGATTCTCCCTTGGATTGGTAGTGGCAGAAGTTCAAACCTGGGTATTCCATCCCGCCGATTTCTGCGGCCACGTTGGTAGCAGTTTCGTAGGGGAACTCATACCATTGCTTGGAGTAGTATTCGATGGAGGCTTTGCTGTATTCTGTGGAGCGAGTCCAGGCATCCTGTCCGTTGCTTTCGATGGGATAGGCAGACTGGGCAAGGGCTGTTTTGCCGCTTGGGAGGTTGATGCGTGAAGCGTCCCAGATGAAAGAGTCGGAGGTACCGAAGGCCACGTCCCGCGCATTTTGGATGCGAAAGTGCCAGGTCACCGTGCCGCTCTGCTTGGGTCGGGTGAGTGCTGTGTTTTTGATTTCTTCAGGAGAGACTAGGTAGACTGTTTCCTCACTTTGTGAAGCTTTGGTGTAGCGAGCCAAAAGTTCCTTACTGAGCACCTCAGTTGGGTTCATCAGTTTGCCTGATCCTACGACGATGTGGTTGTAGGGTACGGTGACCTTGTAGTCAAAGTTGCCATACTCCAGGTAAAACTCTCCAGCACCTAGATAAGGCTCAATGTTCCATCCTTCAGTCTCGTCAAATACGGCCACTTTAGGATACCATTGCGCGAAGGCATAGATCCAGCCGTCTTTAACTTGCAGTCTGCCCATGCGGTCCATGCCTTTTTGAGGAACTTTGAAGGAGAAGTTCATCGAAATGGTTGCTTTACCTCCTTTGGCGGGGATAGGTTCGGCAAACCACACCTGCATGCGGGTATCGTCGATGAGGTGCTTTGTGGAAGTAGTACCTTTTGGGCCCACCTTGGCGAGTACATTGCTGATTTGATAGCCCCCATCCACGTCCCCGCTGTAGCGGTTGCCCTGCACGGGGGTGGTGAGCGTTCCTCTAGAAGTTGGGGTAAATCGATTTTGCTCCAGCTGCAGCCATACAAAGTCTAGGGCTTCTGGGCTGTTGTTGGTGTAGGTGATGGTCACCTTACCGGATAGGGTATGGCTCGCTTCGTCCAGTGTCACTTCCAACTGGTAGTCGGCGGCATTTTGCCAGTAGGCTTCACCTGGTTTGCCAGAGGCAGAGCGGTAGCTGTTTCCTCTGCGGTCAATGACCTCTGCGAAGTTTTTTTGGTTGTTGTCTTTCCCTTGTTGCGAAAAAGTAGGAAAAGGAGCATTTAGAATAAAGAGGGACAAAAGTCCTCCCAGTTGGAGTATTCTTTTCATGATTGGATTGTATTTGGGTTCAAAATACAAACAAAACTGCTTTTGATGAATTTTTTTACGTGAAGGAGGGAGAAAGGGTTAGTTGAAAGGTGCTTTATGGTTGGTTCCTGCAGGTATTTTTTGGAATTTAGAGTAGGGGATTCTTTTTTTCTGCTCATTTTCAATTATTTAATTGAAAGAATAGAAAAAAAATAGGGAAGGCTATTGGATAAAATCTGATTCAGATTACCTTTGCAATCCCTTCTAGAAAGAACGAGAATGGGAGTTTAGCTCAGCTGGTTCAGAGCATCTGCCTTACAAGCAGAGGGTCGGGGGTTCGAATCCCTCAACTCCCACGACAAGTCCCGATTATTTCGGGATTTTTTTTTGTCTAAAAAATCTTAAGGATCATTGAGCAAAATCAATCAAAAACCTCTTAAAAACTGAAATTTAGATGTTTTTAGATTTTTTGAATTCGAAATTTTAGGACCTAATCAGGTGCTTTTTTGAGTTAAAACCTTCCCTAATTCTTCAAATTTTTAGTCCTGTTTTCGTTCATCAAATCCACTTGCAAAAAACTTGCAAAAAAAACTAGACAAAAAGGGAAGGGATTTGCAAAAAGAATGGACTTCTGAGTTCAGTTTCGTTCAAATTTTAGAGGTTAGATTTTTATGTTCATTTGATATAGTGAGACCAATATTTGGTTTAAGCAATAGAGAGTGCGTACTTGACAGTGTTAATCGTTTTCATTAAGTTTTTTACGTTCTCAAATCAAAGTAAAACTTGTTTTATCATGAAATTACTAACTCAAAAGACACGCAAAGGAATATTTTACCTAAAAAGTGTTTACATGGTTTTATTGGCTTTAGTTACAATTTTTGCCTGCGAGGTAGAAGAACCCATTCCAACCTACACCCTGACTACTAGTGTAACTCCAAGTGAAGGCGGGAAAATTAGTATATCTCCTCAAGAATCGAATTATGTGGAAGGTTCTCAAGTAACACTCACGCCAGAACCAAATGAGAATTGGGTATTTAAGCAGTGGGAAGGTGATGCAGTTGGTTATACTACGCCACTTCAAATTGCTATGACAGCAAATAAGAATATAGTTGGTGTGTTTGTAAAAAGAGATTACCCTCTAAATATCAAAATAGTAGGTGAAGGTACTGTAGAAGAAAAAGTAATAACAAACCCATCAGGTAGAGAATATCCTCATGGCACTACAGTTGAACTTACTCCTAAACCAAATGATGGTTGGGAGTTTGATAGTTGGGAAGTAGACTTGACAGGAAAAGAAATACCAAAAAGGATCCTTGTGGATAAGGAGAAAAATGTTACTGTCAAGTTTAAAAGAAGAAATTTTGATTTGAAGGTAACTATTGATGGTGAAGGGACTGTTGAAGAAAAAGTGATTTTTAACCCAGCTGGGAAAGAGTACCCATTTCAAACAGTTGTAGAACTGACTCCAAAACCTAAGGAAGGTTGGGGCTTTGTTGAATGGGCAGGAGATTTAACTGGTAAAGAAATCCCGAAAACTGTAAAGGTAGAGAAAGCACAGAATGTAATTGCTGTATTCAAATTCTTAGGATATAAAGTAAATCAACCTTTGCTAACTCAAGATGAAATAAATTATTGGAGAGATTGTGGAATCGTTTGGGATGTGATAGCTCATAAATTTAATAAACTTCCAAATGGTCAGAATTTGTCAAATTTTTTACCTCAACTTATCCCTGGCGACTTTAATGGTGATGGATGGATTGATATTTTTAATCCAGGTACGGGGTCTTTCAATTCTAAAGTAGTTGATAATGCACAGTGGTATATTTGGAATCCTTCCACATTCACATTTGAAAACAAGAATTTGTTTTCAAATGGCATAACGCACTTTGGTGGAAATCAGTATAGATCTATTCCTTATGATATAAATAAGGATGGATTTACAGACGTTGTAATTTTGGATTCAGGAGATGATGTAGTACCTACTAATCCTTTGCAGCCAGTCAGAATAGTATTATCAGTAGGGAATGGAAAATACGAATTGAAGTCACTTGATAATATTACACCTGAATTTAGATACAATCATAGTGGAGATATTGGTGACTTAAATAATGATGGATATCCTGATTTAGTGGTAGCTACAGGTGAGTTATACATTTCTTGGGGGATTAGTTCATATCCTTATTTCAGCAATAAGGTTTCAAATTTCAAGCTTTGGGAACAATCAGATAATGGATTTGGAGAATGGGTTCCCGAGGCCTCTGGAGGCTTAATAGTTGCCACTATTGCAGATATTAACAAGGATGGATTAAAAGATATTCTAGTTGGTGGTAGTGAAAACTCCAAGGCTAACTCTCCATATCTTCCCTTCGACCTTAAGACTAGGATTTTAGTTAATCAAGGTAATGGAAGATTTAATGCGAATGGAATCGTTAACCTGCCGTTTTATGATCCAAATCTTGATCCTTCTAAATCGGTTTCAATTCATGATTTTAGAGTAACAGATATAAATAGCGATGGTTTATTAGACATTATTTATTCGGGTTCCATAAATTATGATGATTGGTTTATCTCAAGTTTTGTTCAAAAGGTTGGTTTTAATTTTGAATTGCAGAAACAAAATTTTGTATACAACATAAATACAAACCGAAAAACTGGGCAAAATGGGAACTCATGGAAGCCTTGGTTAATTTTATTTGATTTTAATAAAGATGGACAAAAGGATATCTCTTATATCGATCCGCATTTTTTCCAAAATGTATCAATCTTGAAAAAGTCCGTTTTCATTAAATCTGGTTCCCAATACATTGAAAAAGATCTTTACGAATTTGACTCTTATCTAAAAAGGTTAGTTCAATAAATAAAGAGCGTTTTGATCTTTCAAAATAATTAAGAAGTTTGATGATTGGATAAATCATTACCTGATTTGTTAAGTATGAAAAAAATCCTCAATTGAATAGTTTTTCCCTTTAACCTCCCCCTTTACTTTTTAGAATCCTCCTTTATACTTAAGAAAAAGGAGGTTCACATTTGATTTTTCTCGCAAAAAAAATGAAAAACAGGAGGAAAAAGACTGAAAAAACCGAAAATCAAGTTGACTTCAATAAAATATAAGTAGTTAATAATCAATAAATTGAATGAGGGTTGAAAATCTGGAAACAGGCTTTTTTTCCTTACAAGTATCTGGTCGGGGGTTTTCTCGTTAACCTATGGGATTAGCTCCCACAGCAGGTCTCGAAATTATTTGGCAATTCAACAATTTGATTTTTTTAGTTTTCAAACAGTACCAATTTGAATGGCTTTTTCAATTTTTCACAAAAATCAATTGTACTTTTTGTTCCCCTTGATTTTCCATCCCAAAAAATCAGACAGAAATCAGCTTCTTCAACGATTATTCTATTTCTTTTGATGCCAGCGGCCTTGCCGAACTTATCCCATTGGGGAAGTATTGGCTTAAATGGAACTCTATTTTGAATGGCCCATTTTTCAGCAAATTTATCGGCTCCTTTAGCACCTCCACTAATTATCAATTCAATGGAAACATTGAGGCTTCCAAGCGTATCGTGTAGTAGGAATTCATTTTGAAAACTTCTTGAGCCAATGACAGAAAGTTTTATACTCATATATTGACGATTTTTATCTTTTTTTCAGTGTAATAGGCTAAAGGATCCGAACCTCTCTGAGTTTTATGAAGTAATTTATTTTCATCTTTTGTAATTAGACAGACCTTGTACTTATTTTCTACGAGTTTTTTGACTTCCTCCTTGGTTAGTTTTCCTTCAAAATGTAGTTTTTGAATATCATTTCTGAACATAGTTCCTGTGTACATGTGTTCAAAAAGTAAATTTATTCTCCCTTTGTCTATTAATTTTTGAGTATTCCAATCAAGCTTTTCAATTGTGAGGGGTATTGGAGTTTTTTCATTGGCAACGCAATCATTTAGGTATTTTTTATAAAGTTCTTTAAATGCCTTTTCAGCTTTTTCTGAGTAGTAATATTTTGAGAAAAACATTCCAAATCCGTAAAATGCTTGACGATTTAGGTACCAAACATGGTCTTTTTCAAATTTCTCTTTTTGGCTTTCTTTTGCACAATATTCAATTATTGGAAAAATTAGTTCAATATATTTTTCTATTGATTTCATTTTTTGTGTTTTTGGTTACAAATCAAATTTATTAAAAAATATTTTCAGTTAGATTGAGCCATTCTATAGGTCTCCCAATACTGACAAAAATTGTCACTTTTGTTATATAGTTAAAATCATAATGAAAAAATACTCCCCGCTTCTTTTAATAGTTTTTCGACCTAATTTTCAAATCAGGTTTTTTCTTTTTTAGACCCTGCTGTATACTAATCCTATAAGGAATTCAGTATGGGAAATAGATTGTTAGAAAAATACCAAGATGTAATCAAATCAATAAATGAATCCACGGGTATCAAAATTGTATCTGTGGAAGAGGTCGAAGATAACCAAGCCTTTTTGGCGGTAGAAAAGCTAATTAGTAGAGGCTCGGGGTTCTCCCGTAATTCTACGGGATCAACTCCCACAGCAGGTCTCGAAGATATTCGCGGTTTGATGTCTTTTTTCCAGATAATTGATATTTAAAAATGGTAAATTAAAAAGAGGTTCTGATGTTATAGTTGGTGGTAGTTTTGAACTCTTAGAATAGGGTTTGTTCCGCGGTATCCTTCGGGGGGCGAATTCAATTATTCAGATATTTTGCCAAAAATGTGATCGAAAAAGATCAACTAGTTTTATATTTGAAAAATTAGAGTTTAAAAATCCCGAAATTAACTTCATTGTAGTTAAACCTTAAAAATTCAAAAAAAAAATGTCAAATTTAAAAGAAATCCATATCTCTATTGAGGAGTTAGTATTTAGAGTTGCCGCAGCAACAAGATGTTCGATGGATGAAAAATTTGCAGATGATTTAATTGGATATGGTTGGCAAGTTCCTGAAGAGGATTTTTCAAGTGATGTTCAACGCTATGTTGGAGAAGATTTTGAGGATGGTGATGTTATTAATAAAGAGATTGTCGAGCAGAAGATTATTGAAGGTTTGTTCAATCTCGAAACATTTATGTTGGATTTTTATGAGGTTGAATATGAGGGGGAAAATGAAGATGGAGAAGAAGAATCATTTTCCGGAACCTTATATGACTGTATGCAAAAATTCAACATAGCATCTTTCAGAAGAGAATGGAAAATGGAAGAGCTTTCAGCTAATTGGGAGGGGATTGACGTTTTTATCTTCAATGATTCTGCCAGCGAAGAAAGTTATGATTATATTTTAGAAAACTATTCCAATCATTGATTCTAAAAATCAGTATAAAAAAAACCTGACTGAAATAGATAAAAAAATAAAGGCTGGGTTTATTGACCTTGCACTAATTGGCCTCACTAATTTATATGCGAGACTTTTAACCCATTCCTGCCATTGGAACGGGAAACCTCGCCTTTTGGGCAGGTATTGTTAGGTGCTAGCGTTTTGTTAGTTTTTGCTCTTTTGTCCAATATTTGAATTTTCTTTGGTGTCTTGGCTTGTATCAAGATAGCCTATTTCACAACAAATATTATGTCCGTTAATGCTGTAAATGATTGAGGTTTGCCTTTAAAATTGAAACTTACTTTTAGGTCGTCAATTTTTTTAGACCCAAAATTGTCCAAGTAGGTGATAATTGCTGGTTTTAAAAGATCAAGGTTTCTTTTCAATTTCCAAGAACTATTGAAGTCTTCCGTGTCCACAAGCACTAGGAATAAACGGTTTTCAGAACCAAATCGCATTTCCCCTTGGTTTTCGTAAAGCCAAGTTGCAAGAATTTTTGGATCAGCCTGGACTTCCCTTAGGATTTCAAGCTTCTCGTTTTTTAGAGTTTCCAAAACAGCGTTGCAGAATTCATCTTTCCTGTCTTTCATCTTTTCCACAATCTCATAAATGATGTCAGCAGGTTTTGCCTTTTTGTCAAATACAATTTTAGCCTCTGCAGCTTTTTTCTTCAAAAAAGTTAATTCAACTTGATTGCCTTTTTCCTTGCGTTTATCCTTGATGTATTGAGCAGGTAGATAGGTTACTTTAAGATCAAAAGGAATGTCATTAATGAAAAAATCAACACTTTTTATTTGTCCGACAGTTGGTAAAACTGTTGAATGGGATTTGAAAATGTGTTCAATTAAAATACTGCTCCAATGATTATACCAACTGTTTAAAACATATCCTTTAACAGCTTTTTTGATATCAGTTTCAAACTTTGAATCGAGGGCGTCGTAAGAATTGTTAACCTTTACAAATTGACTTACTAAATATTTATCAAGCGAATTTTGATAGTCGCCACCCCAATCGAAATCTTTAAGTTTATATAATTCTGATACTAATTGGGTAGTATTCAGGTTTAAAACTTGCTTTTCGTTTTCTTCTTTGATGTATTCGTTTAAGATTTTATGAGAATTTTCAGGATCCTTGCTAAGGAGGTCAAATAGTTCAATGAATTGCTTGCCTAATGTTTTTTCCTTTAAAGTAATTTTATAGGTTTTGAGGAATTCTGCAATAAGTTCTGTGCGAATTATTGATTTAGTTTTGAGCCATAATAGCCCAATGGTATCCTTGCTGAACTCTTCAAGGTTTTCGCTTTCGTGTAATTTTTTCCAGTAGTTAAAATCCTTCATTTACTATTTCTTGTTATTGTCTTCTACAAAGTGCTTTTTTTTGGGTTTGCAAACAAATAATATTTCTTGACTGCCAGCAACACTTCCCTTACCGCCTCTTCCATTCTGATAGGTTTTTGCTTCAATCTTCACATTTCTATATTTTGAAATTAGTTTTTCAAACTCTTCAATTCTTGGATAACTACGATTATTGTAACTGATCAACCAATAAGGGATTTCTTCTGAAAGTTTAAACAGTTTATCAAAAGAATCTAAGACGTCTCTTTTTTTGTCGAAGCCACTAACACGTTTTGGTTCGTATCGTTTTATTCCGTTGACAAAATCTTTGTCCTTCCAATACTCGGTGTAGGTTTCAAGTAAGTGATAAAACCCCTGGTAGTCTGCGTGGCTATCGCAATAGGGGGGGTCGAAATATGCTAAATCAATATTTTCGACTATTGGCAACAACTCTAAAATATTTTTATGAAAACTTTGATTCTCTTGTTTGTTGTCAAAAACTGCGTTGTTGTAATTTGGAAGTATTTCTTCAAAAATTTCTTTGATTGGCCTAACTAAGCTTCTATTACGCTTTATTCTTTGTGGGTCGCTTGCATAAACCAACGCTTGAGTATGCCCAAAATGCCCCATCGTTATTTTCCTTGTCATACTTCGGTTAATAACAGCAAAGGCGATTGCTTGCTTTATTGGATTTTCAAGCAGAGAGATATTTGCTCTAAAATTGTCTAAAAATTCAGCTTCTTCCTTTGTAAAAAACAAATTCGTAAATGTGTTTTCCATTAACTCAAAATCACTTTTGTTTTTGGCGGGTTGGAACAGGATTTTTAAATCTTCATTAGTCAGTTGCGTGTTTTTGTTTTCAATTAAAGCTAGACCTATTTGATTGTTGAAATTCAAAAAATCATTTGTAATTGTCTTGTACCCAATTTGCTTGAATAGAAAACCAACTGACTGCGAACCTGCAAATGCGTCAATGGCTGTTTTTACTTTTTCTGGAATAAACTTTTTAATCCAAGGCAAATGGGTATGCTTAGCCCCTAAATATTGAGGTTCGGGAAATTGGTGGTTGAAATATGTGTAATCTTCAAAAAGCATTTCTATCTTATCATTTTTTCAAGCCTGTGAGATACGGTTTTTTATTACCTATTAAACCTTTCAAAATTAGTACTCTTTTAACGGTAGGATGATAGGTGCAGTTAGGTATCTTAAATGTGAAGATTTTGGTTTTCAATAACGATGGCAAAACACATCATTTAATTTTGCGGAACGTCGGCATTTTTTCTTTTTCTTTCAAAACTTCAGTTTTTGATTCACCTGTTGCACTGCCCTTACCGCAAACTTGTTATTGGTCCCCTTTTTTCTTTTAGGTGTCTTTTTTCTCCGAATTCATGTTTCGGGGGCTATTTAAGGGTTTTCGGTGGGATTTTAAATTTCTTAAGGCTTTAATGGCTAACCCGAGAATACATTTCTGTTGTTTAAGTTGAATTGTATCTGAGTAATCCTTGAAATTATCAAAGATCTGTCTGGTTTGCAATAGGGCAGCAACACGGCAAACACCAAAGCCGAGCTGGCTTTTGCGCTCATTAATAACAAATCTAGTTATAAAATTTACTGAGTTGGATCCTTGAGAATCTCCTTCATTGAATAGATTGCCAATCGGGTTTCCGAATCAGAACTTTTTTAGAGTCTAACCTGAGGTGTGGTTTTCCTTTACTCCATTTTTATTTCAAGGCCTCCAAATAAAAGATCCTTGTTGCTTTGCCATAAGTATAATTTCTATTCATTTTTTTTATATTTAACTAATTGAACAAAAAACGGGCAACCCATATAGCAAAGAATTGGGTACAGAATTGATTAATAAAATTCTATTTAATGCTTTTTAAATCATTTTGGTCACGGTCTAAATAAACTTAGTATGTTTTTTACCAAAAAAATAATACCAAGTGACTCTTTTTAAGTTATCACGGTAACTGAGTACTATTCTCTTTAATTAGAGGGATTTCATACACTCACGTTTAAAAAAAATGAAACTACTTTCCAAATCGAGATTTAAAATTGGGTTAGAATGTCCCAATAAACTTTACTATACTTTTCACAAGGAGGACTATCCCAGTACCAAGCAGGAGGATACGTTTTTACAGGCACTTGCGCAGGGAGGGTTTCAGGTAGAAGAATTAGCAAGATTACATTATCCTGGCGGACACTTGGTTGATAGTCCCCATTACGATTACCTAGGTGCGGTGACTCAAACTACCGAACTGCTAAAGCAGGAAAATGTGGTCATTTTTGAAGCCGCTTTTCTTTGGAATGGCCTTTTTGTCCGTACTGACATCCTAGTGAAAAAAGGAAATACACTGGAATTGATTGAAGTAAAGGCCAAGCTTTTCGACCCCTCCGATCCCTACCTCTTCCAAGGCAAGAAAGGAGGGCTCGTCAGCGGATGGAAACCGTATTTGTTTGATTTGGCATTCCAAAAATACGTGGTCAGCCATGCCTTCCCAGCCTATAAGATCATGGCCCAATTTATGATGGCGGATAAAAACAAAAAGGCCTCCAAGAATGGGCTCAACCAACTGTTTAGAATCCCATCCTCCCCATCCGCAGACCCACGAAAAGATATCATTCGAAGAGCCCATTCGTTGGCAGACATTGGAGAAACGGTGCTGAGCACCAAGAATGTCAATAGCCTCATTCAAGATATTTTGGATGGAAAATACGAGGTCCTACCCGGGTATTTCTTTGATTCAGTCGTTGCGTATTTATCCGAAACCTATGCTTCGGGGCAGTACCCCAACTGGCCTACCCAGTATGGGGCTTGTAAAAGCTGCGAGTTTCGTGCGACGCCAGAGCAACTCAGCGCAGGTAAAAAATCAGGCTTTCAGGAATGCATGGTCAAGCAGCATTCCTTGACTCCAAATCAATGCAAAGAACCTACGATCTTTGAAATTTGGAATTTCCGAAGCAAGGTAGTGCCCACACTTTTGCAGGAGAATAGGCTGTTGATGGCTCAGCTCAACGAAGATGACTTTGAGCCCGAGTACCTGCCCACTGAAATTTCAGCTTCCGAAAGAAGGTGGCTTCAGGTGAATCGAGCTACTCAAGGGGATTGCTCGATTCATTGTCTGAAGGAAGAATTGAAGTCAGCGATGGATAAATGGAACTTTCCGCTACACTTTATTGATTTTGAGACCAGTGCGGTGGCCTTGCCCTTCACCAAGGATAGAAGGCCTTACGAACAGGTAGCATTTCAGTTTTCGCATCATCAGGTAGAAAAGGACGGCAGCATTCGTCACCAATCGGAATTTATCAGCAGTCAGCCAGGGCAATTTCCCAATTTTGAGTTTGCTAGAGCATTGAAAAATGCAGTGGGACAAGACTCGGGCACCATCTTTAAATTTGCCAGTCATGAAAACACAATTGTCAATGCCATTATCGAACAACTTGGGCAAAGCAAGGAAAGCGATAAAAAGGAGTTGATTGACTTTTTGAAAACGATTTCCAAATCCAAGACTGACAGTGTAGAGGTTTGGGAGGGAGACCGGTCCATGGTCGACTTGAGGAAGATTGTGCTTGCCTATTATTACAATCCACTCACCAAGGGATCCAACTCGATCAAGGCGGTTCTTCCAGCAGCGCTCCAATCCAGTGCATTTTTAAAACAAAAGTATAGTCAGCCCCTCCACCAAATAGGGGTAAGTAGTCTCAATTTCCCGGCCACGCATCAATGGCTACAAGACCCGAATCAATTTGTGAGTCCCTACAAAATGTTGCCCCCCTTGTTTGAAGGATGGGAAGATGAAGATCGGGAGGAATTGGTAGCGGATATAGAAAGCATTGCGGATGGTGGCATGGCTTTGACGGCTTACGGCAAGCTTCAGTATGTGGACATGACAGATCGGGAACGAGCAGAACTTGTAAGTGGATTAAAAAAATACTGCGAACTAGATACGCTTGCGATGGTGATGCTTTATGAACATTTTAAAGAAATGATAGCGGAGTAAATTAGAAACCGAAATGGGAAAGAATAGTAAAAAACACAAAAGGGATTACGATAAAAGGGTTGCCGAATCTGGCTTGCCTCCTTCACATCCTACAAATGAAGAGATTTTTGAAGAGTACGAACTTATTGGAGGCATAATCCTTAGGAGAAAAGAGAAGGTTGAGGAAAAGGAGAAAAAAAATGGTTAAAGTCCATCTATCCTATAGAATACTAGTTAATAACTTCTTGAATTTTAAATTTTTAATTGATGAAATACGACATCATTGGTGATATACATGGGCACTACCATGACCTCCATAAGCTTTTAGTTGAAAAAATGAACTATGGGCTATCTGAGAAAGGCTATTTATATCATCCCGACCGGCAGGCCATTTTTGTGGGGGATTACATTGACCGGGGGGAAAATTCGCGTCAAGTAGTGCAATTGGTACGGGCGATGCAGGAAAATGGAGCTGCCATCGCACTGATGGGAAATCATGAATACAATGCGATTTGCTATCACACCAAAGGAAGCGAAGGGGATTACCTTAGACTGAGGACTCCAGAAAACATCAAGCAACACAAGGATACCCTCACGAGTTTCGAAAGTGACAGTTTTCTAAAAGATACCCTTGATTGGTTCAAAGAACTGCCGCTATTCTATGAAAACCCGTATTTCCGGGTTGTTCATGCCAATTGGGACCAAGATAAATTAGCTGTCCTGCAGACCTATTTTGGAGGTGACAAATTAAGAGAAGCGCATTTGGAGCTTTCCGCAAAGAAAGACAATCCCTTGTACGAGGCCATAGAGATTGTTTTGAAGGGGAAGGAATTGCCACTTCCAAATAATACAGTCTTTTTTGATAGTTACAATCAAATAAGAAGTAAAGTGCGTGTCAAGTGGTGGGAATCTAATGAAGGGAGATCCCTCAAGGAAATGGCCGTCAAGCCAGTGGATGTGTTGAACCTATCTGAGACCAATAAGGTAAACCCAAAGGATTATTCAGCAGGCTACTCTTCCGAAGAGAAGCCGGTATTCTTTGGGCATTATTGGTTGGAGGGGGAGGAGCCAATGGTGCAAGCACCCAATGTATGTTGCGTGGACTACAGCGTAGCAAAAAAAGGCAAACTTGTAGCTTATCGCTTTGATGGAGAGGCCGAGTTGAGGAAGGAAAAATTTTGCTGGTAAGCAATAAAAATTCTCCTCAAGAAATTGTCTCTCGTTGACTTTTCCTAAGGGAGAATTTTGATTTATGGATAGAAGGTTAATAACCAGATCTAAATCTGCCTGATTTGGTTTTTTAATTGGATTGGATCTAAGTTAGCGGATTTACAGACTTATTGCCAGTCCGAATTTAGGTGGTACTCACAGCAGTAATAGCATTCATAAAAGCAGATTTTTTTAGGCTTTTGCAGTTCAAAAACTCAATACCCATACTTTCCCTTCCATCTTTTGGAAAGGAAGCTGCGGAGTTCCTTTTCGCGGGCATTGTCTCCAGGATCATACAGTAGTCTGCCCTTAATCTCCTCGGGGAGGAATTCCTGGGCAACAAAATTGTCTGGAAAATCATGGGCGTACTGGTAGCCCTTTCCATAGGCTAGGTCCTTCATCAGCTTGGTGGGCGCATTGCGCAAGGGGATGGGAACGGACAGGTTGCCAGTTTCTTTCACCAAGGCCTGGGCCTGGTTGATGGCCAGATAGGCGGCGTTGCTTTTAGGGGAACTGGCCAAGTAGGTGACGCACTGGGAGAGGATAATCCGTGCTTCGGGATATCCTATAATTTTTACCGCTTCAAAGCAGTTGGTAGCCAATAGTAAGGCATTCGGGTTGGCATTTCCGATGTCTTCGGAAGCCAAGATCACCAGTCTACGCGCAATGAATTTGACATCTTCCCCGCCCTCAATCATTCGGGCTAGCCAGTATACCGCTGCGTTGGGGTCTGATCCTCGGATGGATTTGATAAAGGCCGAAATGATGTCGTAGTGCTGCTCACCAGATTTGTCATACAAAGCCACCTGCTGCTGCGCGATCTGCATGACTTTCTCGTCGGTAAGCACACAGGGGTTTTCTTGGATCCCATCGATGACGATTTCGAGGAGGTTGAGCAGTTTGCGTCCATCGCCACCAGATATCCGAAGAAGGGCATCTGTTTCCTGCAGTTCCACTTGGATTTTACGAAGGTCTGTATCTTTTTCTAAGGCCTGCTGCACCATGGCAAGCATCTCGGTTTTGCCCAGGGGATTTAAGGTGAATACCTGGCAGCGGGAAAGGAGTGCTGAATTGACCTCAAAAGAGGGGTTTTCGGTCGTGGCGCCGATGAGTCGGATGATGCCCTTTTCCACAGCACCCAAAAGCGCATCCTGCTGGGATTTGTTAAAGCGGTGGATCTCGTCGATAAAGAGGACTACGCCGGTTTGAGATTTGGCCTTGTCGATGATCTCTCGGATGTCTTTTACTCCAGCATTTATCGCTGACAAGGGATAAAAGGGCACCTTAATTTCATTGGCAATGATATTTGCGATGGTGGTCTTGCCTACTCCTGGAGGGCCCCAAAGGATTAGGGAGGGCACATTCCCTGACTTGATGGCTTTGTGCAGAAAGGAGGAGGGGGAAGAAAGGTGCTCTTGGCCAATCAGTTCCTCCAATCGGCTTGGGCGCATGCGTTCGGCTAGGGGAGTGGGGTTCATTTTTGAGATGCAAGAGTTTAGAGGCAAGAAGCAAGAAGTGGGTAATGCAAGTTACGAAATACGGTATTTATAAATATCGAACGCATAACGCCGATCGAAGAATGTTGAATTTAAAATTGTACTTGGATCCTAGTCCACTTCATTATTCGGCGTCCAACGTTCGGCATTCGACATTACCTAAGACCCAGTATTTCGCCTGTCTGCGGAAGGCAGGTATCTCGTACTTCATATTTCTTCTAATTTGTACTGGCCTGCCTGCCGCAGGCAGGTGCCTGGTACTTGGTACCTTTTATAAAAAGGCATTTAATTAGAATTCAATCTAAACCCTACCTATCCTTTTTCCAAACTCCTCCAGATGATCATCTCCAAAGTCCAGGTGGGTGACGAAGCGAACGAGGTCCTTACCAAACTTTACGCCTTTGATGCCTTGTGCGGCAAGCTGCTGCAGGTAAGCTTCGGGACTGATTCCCTCCAAACGCGCAATCACAATGTTGGTGGCCACAGGAAGCACTTCTGCCACATGTGGTGCTTGTATCAGGAACTGACCCAATACGCGAGCCCTATGGTGATCTTCTTTTAGGCGCTCCACCTGATGTTCCAAGGCATAAATGCCCGCTGCAGCTAGAAATCCTGCTTGGCGCATGCCTCCGCCAAATACTTTTCGCACTTTTTTGGCGCGCTTGATATCAGCTTTGGTACCGAGCAGCATCGAACCAATCGGGCAACCCAAGCCTTTGCTCAGGCAGATGGAAATGGTGTCAAACTGTGCTCCCCAATCGGTAGGGCTTTCTCCGGTCTCGACCAAGGCATTGAACAATCGGGCACCGTCGAGGTGGAGTTTGAGCCCTTTTTCTTGGCAAAGCGCCTGTATGGGTCTTACCTCATCTAGCGTATAGATGCTTCCACCACCCTTGTTCATGGTATTTTCTAGGGAAACCAAGGTAGTTTCCGGTGCATGCACATCGTCTGGGTTGATGGATTCGGCCACCTGCGAAGCGGTGATTTTACCCAAGTCTCCTGTCAACAGCTTGACCGAAGCCATGGAATTGGCCATAATGCCCCCGCCCTCGTACAGGTAGATGTGGGAATACTGATGGCAAATCACCTCCTTTTGAGGTCCTGTATGTAAGCGAATCGCAATCTGGTTGGTCATCGTGCCAGAGGGGCAAAATAAGGCTGCTTCCATGCCAAATAGCGCTGCAATCTTTGTTTCTAAGGCATTGACAGTAGGGTCTTCTCCAAATACGTCGTCGCCGACTGGAGCGGCAAACATGGCTTCTTTCATCCCCGCAGTAGGCTGGGTGAGTGTATCGCTTCTAAGGTCAATCGTTAACATCACTCGTTTTATCGTCTTTTTTGAAGAATAGGTCTAAGCTACTTTTTCTGTTTTGAAAAATGCCCTCCATGTCTGAAAGTTCCAGGTTGAGGGCTTTGGTGGAAATTTGAATTTCAACTAAGGAGATGCCCAAGGATATCAGAAGAGTGCCCATGCTCACCATAAATACCCAGTTGGCGATGACGGTGAATCCTTGAAATAGCAAAAACATGCAGATCACGCAGCCCAAAAAGCTAAAGACACCGAAGAGTTGCATGTTCTTAATCAAGGTTAATCGCCTACGGAGGTTGTGAATCTGTTCCACAATAATCTCCTGATCTGGGGCTTTCAAGTAATTTTTATGCAATCCACGAATGAGCGTGGCGATGGCCAAAAACCGGTTGGTATAGGCCAGCATCAACAAGGTGATGGCTGAAAAAAGTAGGGCAGGAGTGGAGAGTTGGAGTTCCATCGAAATAGCAACTGGTCTAGGCTGTAAGTTGAGAAAAAGAAATGAAAAAGCCCGCTCCAATTGCCTTGGAATTAACTGAGGCAGTTTTGGAGCGGGCCAAAGAAATTGAAATTCTTACAAATGGATCACCTCGTCGTAGGCTGCAGCGGCAGCTTCCATGATCGCTTCGGACATGGTCGGGTGTGGATGCACGGTTTTGATGAGTTCGTGACCGGTAGTTTCCAGCTTGCGAATTGCCACAATCTCAGCAATCATCTCGGTCACATTGGCACCGATAAGGTGGGCACCTAGCAGCTCGCCATATTTTTTATCGAATACGAGCTTTACAAATCCATCTTTCGCACCTGCTGCGGAGGCTTTGCCCGACGCAGAGAAAGGAAACTTACCGATACGCACCTCGTGTCCAGCGGCTTTTGCTTTGGCTTCGGTCATGCCCACAGAGGCAATCTCTGGAGAGCAGTAGGTACATCCTGGGATGTTGCCATAATCCAGCGCTTCTGGGTGGTGGCCTGCGATTTTTTCTACACAAATGATCCCTTCAGCAGAAGCAACGTGCGCTAGTGCTGGTCCAGGAACCACATCTCCGATGGCATAGTAGCCAGGCATATTGGTTTGGTAGTAGTCATTCACTTGAATTTTTCCCTTATCTACCAAGATGCCTACCTCTTCCAAACCGATGTTCTCCAAGTTGGAGACTACTCCAGCAGCAGAAAGTACCACGTCGCATTCAAGGACTTCCTCACCCTTGGCTGTTTTGACAGTTACCTTACATCCTGCTCCTTTGGTATCTACCTTCGTTACCTCAGAGGAGGTCATGATGGTGATGCCTGATTTTTTATAGATTTTTTCAAGCGCTTTGGATACTTCTTCGTCCTCTACAGGTACGATTCGGTCCATAAATTCCACGATGGTTACCTTGGTGCCGATGGAGTTGTAGAAATAAGCGAATTCCACTCCGATTGCGCCTGAACCTACAACCACCATGCTTTTGGGTTGCTTTTCCAGGGTCATTGCCTTTCGGTAGCCAATCACTTTCTCGTTATCGATCTTCAGGGTAGGTAATTCTCTTGCGCGAGCACCGGTGGCGATGATGATGTGGTCGGCAGCGTAAACTGTCTTTTTACCTTCTTTATCGGCCACCTCTACCTTTTTGCCAGGCTGGATTTTTCCCCAGCCGGAAAGGATCTCAATTTTATTTTTCTTCATCAAAAACTGTACACCTTTGCTCATGCCGTCTGCTACGCCTCGGCTACGCTTGACCATGCCGGTAAAGTCTGCTTCTGCACCGCTAACCTGGATTCCATAGTCGCTGGCATGGCTGATGTACTCAAATACCTGTGCGCTTTTCAACAAGGCTTTGGTGGGGATACAACCCCAGTTGAGGCAGATGCCGCCCAACTCTTCTGCTTCCACGAT
>JACCDL010186892.1_pt1 | contig 25955 bp, 19 predicted proteins | sample 7441931 | NCBI WGS metagenome assembly JACCDL01 (sample SAMN15323437, study PRJNA562643) | freshwater metagenome | isolation source: river surface water | place: USA:Blue River Watershed | collected 2017-08-16 | reverse complement strand
TCTTGGAAGCTTTGCTCAAAGTGAAGTTACAGAATCAAAGATGAAAGCAGAAGATGTCGTTCGTTTAGTGCAACGACGTTTCCCAATTAGAACTAGAACTTGGAATTTTGATTCTCTGCCAGTTTGGAATGCTGCAGAAAAAAAATGGACTATTTCCATTTATCAATACAAGCACAGCAACAGAGGTCAATGCAAATACACCAATGGATGTACGATTGTGCGACATTTAATTGTAGTGATAAATGACAATAATGGAAAAATCATTTCAAAAAAAATGAACGAATCATTATTCTACAATTATGAATAGCGACATTGCAATTGGTCATCCAAGAATACATAATCCCCTAAAAAACCACTAAAAAAATTCACCACCCATTTCAGCATGAATCCAACCATTCAACAATACAATGAATCACTTCAATCAGCGGACAAATTGGTTTGCGACCTTTTGGGCAAGACCATTGAACCAAATTTGAAAGAAGCCGAAAGCAAAATTTGGCATGGACATCCGGTTTGGTTTATAGAGGGAAATCCTGTTGTAGGTTACAGCAAACAAAAAAAAGGTATACGTCTTTTATTTTGGAGTGGTGCTGATTTTAATGAAGCTCTTCTCCTTCCAGGAAGCGGAAAATTCAAAGACGCCTCCATTCTTTATCAAGAAATCTCTGATGTAAACACAAAGGACCTGAAGCGCTGGCTAGTCAAATCCAAAGAGATACAGTGGGATTATAAAAACATCGTTAAGCGAAAAGGAAAACTGATCCCCATACTTCCCAATCCTTTTCTATCCATCATCTCAGCCCCGGCCCTACGCGCATTGAGGAACGCCGGTATTGAAACACTGGAGCAATTGTCCACATATTCAGAAGATGAAATTCTCCAATTTCACGGGATGGGAAAATCTTCCATTCCGAAATTAAAAAATGCCCTTTCAAATTCTGGATTGAAATTCAAGACAACGCTTTGATAAGAATTTATCTAGTCACATAAAACAAAAAACCCCAGCAATTGCTGGGGTTTTTATTTGATTTAAATCGATTACAATTTCACGATAGGCATGCTGTTAACACCTTGTTGGTCTTGAACCATCAAAGTATAAACACCAGTAGCCATTTCGCTCAAATCCAAAGTAACTTGAGACTGTTGTGCAACTTGCACCTTCATCACCAATGCACCTTGTGCGTTGAATACCATCAACATTCCTGTTGTTGCGTTCGCCATTTTAACAACCAACATATCGGCTGTAGGATTGGGATAGGCTGAGAAAGACATAGCCAATTGCTCGTTCATACCCAATTCAACTCCATCACAGTTGTCATCTATACCGTTGTCTGCAACTTCAACAGCTTGTGGATTAACTGCAGCATTGGTATCATCACAATCATCATTGGTTAAGGAGTAACCAGCGCCTGGATCTGAACAAAAAGCCATTTCATTTCCTGTACCGTATCCATCTGTATCTGCATCTGTGTAATATGACGTGAATAATACATCATTATCTACTATACCATTACAATCATCATCGATGTTATTACAAGATTCAATCGCACCAGCGTTGATAGAGGCATCTGTATCATTACAATCCGTATTGTTCATTGCTCCACAAGCAACGATTGTAGAAGTTCCAAATCCATCAGCATCCAAATCTTCGTAAGTAATCATTGAATCATCGCAATCATCAGCATTTGTTACATAACCAATTGGAAGTGTACAAGCAAATACAACTTCTGAAACAGTTCCATATCCATCATTGTCACCATCCAAATAGAATTCGGTTGTAACAAACTCATCCACCTCACCATTACAGTTGTCATCTACCTCATTACAAACCTCAGCCAATGGTAGGATACAAGATCCATCTTCCTCAGTTGCATTTGCGTTGTAATTGCAAGCAGTAGCATTAGTACAACCCAATACTTCTACTTCATCACAAACGCCGTCTGCATCACCATCATTCAAACAAGCACCCGCACAATTCAAATAAGATTCTGCAGGATAAGTACAGTTTGCGTTATCAGTGGCAGTTGCATCGTAGTTACAAGCAGCAACATCCGTACATCCCGTTACTTCAATCTCATCACAAACTCCGTCAGCATCTGTATCGTTGATACAAGCTCCAGCGCATGTCAAATAAGATTCTGCAGGATAGGTACAATTTGCATTATCTGTAGCCGCTGCATTGTAGTTACAAGCAGTAACATCCATACATCCGATTACTTCCAACTCATTACAAACTCCATCTGCATCTGTATCGTTGATACATGCTCCAACGCAAGTCAAATAAGACTCAGCAGGATAAGTACAGTTTGCATTGTCTGTTGCTGTTGCATCATAGTTACAAGCATTAACATCCATACATCCGATTACTTCCAACTCATCACAAACACCATCAGCATCTGTATCGTTGATACAAGCACCAGCGCAATTCAAATAAAACTCTGCAGGATAAGTACAATTTGCATTATCTGTAGCCGCTGCATTGTAGTTACAAGCAGTAACATCCATACATCCGATTAATTCCAACTCATTACAAACTCCGTCAGCATCTGTATCGTTCATACATGCTCCAGCGCAAGTCAAATAAGACGCTGCAGGATATGTACAACTTCCATCATTGGTATTAGCTTCTGCGTTGTAGTTACAAGCCGTAACATCCGTACAACCGGTGATTACACATACTTCATCGCTTCCAGAACAATCCTCATCGATTTCATTTCCACAAATTTCAGTGGCGCCTGTATTGATACTAAATTCTGAATCGTTACAATCACTGCTGGTGAAAACTCCACAAGCATCCAATTCATTTGATCCATAACCGTCACCATCTGAGTCCAAATATGTCAAGACCAAATCGTCACAATCGTCAGCATTTGAAACATAACCTGCAGGAAGTGTACATGCAAAAGTTACATCCTCTGTACTTCCAAAACCATCACCGTCTGCATCAGCATAATAAGTGATTGCTACAAATTCGTCAACTTCACCATCACAATCATCATCTTGTTCATTGCAAATTTCTTCTTGTGGTTGGATACATGTACCATCGTCTTCTGTAGCAGTTTCGTCATAATTACAAGCATCAGCATGCGTACATCCCAATACTTCGTTTTCATCACATACACCATCAGCATCAGCATCGTTGTTACACAATCCGTCACAGTTTAAAAATTCTGATACTGGATAAGTACAAGTACCATCATCACTTGTTGCATCCGCATTGTAGTTACAAGCCAAAACATCCATACAACCGTTTTGTCCGCAGTTCTCATCAATCAAACCATCACAGTTATCATCAATGTCATTCCCGCATACATCTGAGGCATCAGAAGGATTAACTGAAACAGCAACCGAATAGAAAGATTCATTTCCTGAACCATCCACTACGGTAAAATCAACAACCGTCATACCCAAAGAAACTGTAGATCCATTCTCAATTGAAGACGTTACAGTGTAGTTACAAGATTCTTGAACAAACAATGTAAATGCTGCATTTGATTCCGAAGGACCACCAACATATACAGCTCCATTTGTGTATGGAATTCCATCACCTTCCTCATCATTACCATAGTAATCATTGAAATTGGTTAAAAGGAAATTACCTCCATCATAAATATCATCACCACCATCATTGATACCAATAGCCGCATTATTATTGTTGTACTCAAAATCATTGCTGATTTCAATGGCGTAATAATTACCATCATTTAAAATCGTCGAATTGACTTCTGAAACAATTCCAGACATATTTGCACTCAATGCATTCAAGTCAAATTGATCATTACTCAAATAAGCTCCAAATCCATTCGCCACAGTCTGTGCGACTGACTGAATCGTATTCTCATCATAAGCAGGATCAGAATTGTTAGAAGCAAACAAATAATAGAAATAAGGATTAGCTGTACCTGAAAGATTCTCCAATACAAAACGGCTATCACACAACTCTTCTTCGATAGAAGTCAATACATCTGTTTCCGAAGCGGGAACAAACCACAAATGATAGATTTTAGGATCATTCTCGTTGTAGTCTTCAGTGCGTCCATAGTATACATGGAATTCATCACCTGAAATCGTTGTCACAGGGAAATCACCCTGAATCATTTCTCCATTACAATCCGCACCAGAGTTACCATCAACACCTATTGTGGTTAATCCATTACCACCGTTAATTGCGGTGTAGAAAGTTCCATCATGTTGGTTGGTCAAATAAGTAGATCCGGCGCCATAAGCATTGATAGGATTTAGAATAACATCCCAAGTCAAAGTAGTGTCACATGAACCTGCTGGCAATGTGATATTCACTTCCGTTAAATCTGATGACAAAGAAGGTGCATCATAATCTGAAACAGTCTCCATATAAAGACCGAAATTGTAATTGTATCCCAAATCATCGTTCAAATATCCACCTATCTCTACCCAATCATTCAAGGTCTCAAATTCTACTTGGAAACTATAAGTTGTACCATAGAAATTGATTCCGTTCTGAACCAAAAGTGTATCTGTACTGGAAAGTAAAACAATGTTCTCATTTGGAACAGCACCGGTATTATATGACTCCGTTGACGCAATACTCTGGTTTACGCCTTCAGTTGCAAATGCATATGTAACATCAAAATGACCGATTGAATCACCGCAGGTAATTTCCCAATTGTAATCTACGTTCAATACAGGATAGCAATTGCCAAAAGTAAGAAGTGTAACCAAAGTATCAGAGTTGCCCAAGGGGTCTGTCACAACCGTAGTAGCTGTAGTTGTTCCAACAACTGCATTGGCATTGAAGTATACATAAGCACCATTGTCCCAACCATCAAAATAACTTGGTGTAGATGATTGAACATAAGATGGATCTTCAAATGTTGTAACAAAAGTCATTTCATCTGAAGTATATCCCAAGGCACTGTTGAATCCAACGAAAATATCAAAATCAGTACATGCATCATGATATCCTTCAGTTGATCCATAAACCTCCAATGCTGGAGGACACTCCTGCAAATAAAGATTCATCAACAAAGTATCAGAATAACCCATGCTATCTGAAACAACGAAAGTCAATACATCCTCACCAATGATATCATTTGGGTTAATCGTAAACGACACCTCAGAACCATTGAACTGAGGGTATACATTACTCAAATCCACCAATCCATTTGCACTGGTCACCGAATAAATCATTGAACTTGGATCAACTCCAAAGTCTTGATTAACCTGGGTGTAGTAAGTGAAATCGTAACAAGCGTTGTTGTATACATCAGAAGATCCCGTAATACTCAATGGATATTGGGGTTCTACGATAAACGATACAAACGAACCACCGCCATACTCACCATAAGAAATTTCAACTGTAGAAGTAGGATTTAAATCACCTGTCCAAACTACATTATCAAACCAATTGTTTGCGCAACAACTTGTCGACCAAACCAAGTTTCCATCAACATACACATAGATATCATCATCCCATGAAGGAATGGTAATCGCATATGGAAAATCAGAAGCAGGGAAACCTTGTCTCTTGTATTTTACCGAATGATATTCGATAGGAACCGAGCAACCCAAATATCCTGTTGCTTCAGAAGGACTTCCTTCCCAACCAAAATCAGAAATGGTGTTGTACGCATTTCCTTCTCTTACATAATAACCTTTGTACGTATTGAAATAAACACCATCAAAAACATATGCATTCCAAACACCCTGTCCAAAAACACTAGGATCACCAGGAGGGCCTGAAACAGCAGCATTGTTGTCATCGCAATCATCTGTATTGCTCACGTAACCCGCAGGCATAGAACATCCGTAGTAGGTGTTTCCTGCAGTACCGAAACCATCATTGTCACCATCTAAATAATATGTTGTTGGATAAACACAAGAGTTGTCAGGCTCAAGAGCATTGGGATCATAGTTACATGCTCCTCCATCCATACAACCTGCAAAAACTTGATACATGGTAAAAACCATTCCAGTAGATTGTCCCAACAAAGCTTCAATTGATCCATCACTGTCAATATCCAGAAATTCAAAATTGCTGTTGTACCAATATGGAATAGAAAACTGAAACTCAGCCACACCATATTGTGGATTTGCAGAAGTACCTGTATTTTGTAAATAAAAAACCTGATTATCAGCTTCACTCATTCCAAAAATATCCAAATCTCCATCTACATCCCAATCATAGAATGTCAAGTTGGGTACATTCACAGCGGTTAACGAAACAGCTGAAATATCAATTGAATTTGGATTAACCAAGACACTCTCAAATAAAGGTGTACCTGAAGTGCCTGTATTGATCATCACATTAACATGATGGAATTCAGACGAAGCATCAAATTGACCGATGATCAAATCTTTCAATCCATCTCCGTTGTAATCCGCTACAGTAAGTGATCTAGCAGACTCCAACAAGTCAGCATACATAACCGTATGACCAGCAAAAGCAGGGACGGTTGTTGAACCTGTATTCTCCCATACCATCAATCCATCGACATCCGCTGATATGCCTAGGATATCCAAGTCAGCATCGCCATCCATATCCAATAAATCGGTATGAATCATAGATCCAGAACCTAAAGTTATTATACCGTATGGATTATCTCCTGAGTAAGAGAATGAAATATTTGGAGAAGTTCCATTGTTGATCCAAAAGCCAATTCCGTTGGTTCCCCATGAATTGCGCATTCCTCTTACATAATCCATTAAGCCATCACCATTGATATCTCCTGGGGAGATAAATGCCTCGTCAGCATATCCCTGAAACTGGTTCATACCTGTTGAAGCTACATATGCGGGATGCGTAAACTCAAGGGAAGGCCCCGTGAGGATTTGTGATGACACTGTGCCCATAAAGAACATAAACAGTAGCATCACAGCCGTTAATTTTTTAGTAAAACTCATAAAGTATAGTGTGTATTTGAATGCAAAGATACCTATAATAAACCACCTCAAGGATTTAACTTACTGACCATTGTCATTTAAAAAGCCCATAATAGAAAAAGCCCCAGCATTCACTGAGGCTTTGTTCACTTTACCTAACCTAACTAATTAACCTAACCTAACTTATTCAATATTGTCTTTGAATTGATTCTCAAACATTCTCTTCAACTTGCTTAATGAGTCAAAAATGGACCCAGTCTTTGTCTTTTCTTCTGCTTGAACCGATACAACTTCTTGACTCGATTCTTGGCTTGCTGGTTCAGATTCAGTTTCCACTTCTATCTCAGCTACCACTGGATCTACATACACATCTTCTTGTTGTTCAGCAATGGTTTCTTGGAACATATTCTTCTGAACTTCTTTGTTCTCATAGGTCATCAACAAACCTACTCCTGTAGATAGTATGGGAGTCAATTTGGTTGTATCGTCATGTGAAATGGACACATGCGAGTTGGGAGAACCTATTCTGCAATGCATCCCTGTATGGTACTCCACCAATTGCTTCATGTGACGCAACTGAGCACCACCTCCCGTCATTACAATTCCTCCAATCAACTGCTTGGAATAACCGGAAGAAACGATTTCACTGTGCACATAATCCAAAATCTCTTCCATTCTGGCCTGGATGATTTGGGTCAATCGCAAAGTGGAGATTTCTCTTCTTGGATGTCCCGCCAAACCTGGAATAGCAATCACCGAATTTTGCTGTACTGCCTCTTCCAATGCATATCCATGATTCACTTTCAATACCTCAGCATATCGAGGTAAAATGTAACATCCATTGCGAATATCTTCAGTGATGATATTTCCACCAAATGGAATAACCGCTGTATGACGGATTATGCCATCATAAAAAATCGCGATATCCGTTGTTCCACCGCCAATATCTACCAAGGCTACACCTGCCTCCATTTCTTCTTCAGTAAGAACGGATGCAGAACTTGCCAACGGCTCCAAAGTCAAATTGGCCACTTCCAATCCTGCTTTGCGCACGCAACGGTAAATGTTGTTGATCTGAGAAATTTGACCTGTAATCACATGGTAGTTGGCTTTCATTCTAATTCCTGCCATACCCACTGGATCTTTGATTCCAGATTCTGCATCAATCGTAAAGTCTTGAGGCAATGCATGAATAATGTTTTCGCCAGGAGCAACAGGAATTCGACAAATGTCCGCAGTCATCATTTCGATATCCAAGCTACTGATCTCATCTTCTGAATTTGATCGCGTTCGTGTGGCTTGATGTTGCGTACTGCGAATATGCTGTCCCGCTATACCGACATTAACAATCTTGATATCTACATTGGATTTCTCAGAGGCCATGGCTACGGCCTTCTTGATTGATTCCACAGTATGATTGATGTTCACTACGACACCGCGTTGAACACCTACACTCTCAGATTTTCCAATTCCCAAAATTTCCACTTTACCATGTTCGTCGTATCTACCAACGATGCAGGCAATTTTTGTGGTACCAATGTCCAATCCAACAATGATTTCGTTTTTCATAGGGCTGTATAATTTCTTTTTACTCCAATAATTTGATTTACAAAACGTGCATCCAAAGTATCGTACTGCTCGAGATCGATATGTGGAAGTGTATTGCTATAAAACACAAACAAGTTGTTCATTTTCTTATCAAAATTGAGCGCTTCACCAAAACGGATTACCTGACCTCCCATTCGGGGATACATCACCCAACCTACGCGAGGGGCCCAATACATTTGATCCACCTGAGCATCCCACAATGGCTCTTGGGCAATATCCATAGCCATTCTCCAAATGTCATGGTGAAAAGCATTGGCTCTTTCATCTGAGGATATACGCTCAGTTAAAATTGGTGTCCTAAAATTTCCAGTAAAAACAGGAACATCCGCTGCAAATCCTTCTTTCATGGGAAGGGTCCATCCTTCTTCATCGATGTACATCATAACCCCACTGGAATCAATCACCTGCGCAATGGGGCGTTTCAACTCAACCGTCACTTGACACCTTCCATCCAATGTTTGATAAACAGAAGCCCTTCTGATAAAAGGCTGAATCATGAGATATCTACGTATTTCAGGAACCGAAATTTCATTGCTCAATTTTCCCACAACACCTGCATTGGCTTCATTGCACAATGCCAAAATCTCTTCGGAAGTCATCATGGGAAAACCGCTACCATTGTCTTTGATCACTACCTCAACATTCCAACATTTCAAGCGGTTTTGATGTTGGGTACTGAATGCAGTAAGGGTAATCAATAGGGCAAATAACCCCACATAAGCCGACACAATGCCGACTTTACGCCAAGAGATATTGCTCCATTTATTTTGACTCATCCTTTCTGTATGCTTTGGCAAACGGGCCTTACAAGTTGATCGATGTCGCCTGCTCCCAAGAACAAAACAACCTCCCAATCACCAGGTATTCCAATCTCCAATAATTCACTTTTTTCTAATACCTTTTTGTCTAATATTAAAATCTTATCAAGTATCGATTGTGAATCCACACCGGCAATTGGTAATTCACGTGCGGGATAAATGGGAAGCAAAATCACCGCATCCAGCCTGCTCAATTCACTTGCAAATCCCTCCATGAAATCTCGGGTACGACTGTACAAATGGGGCTGAAAAATACCGCCCATCTTTTTACCTGGAAAAAGCAATCTTGCGCTTGCCACAGCCGCGTGAATCTCCGTTGGATGATGGGCATAGTCATCTATCACAATACATTGCGCTGTCTCCAATACACGTTCAAACCTTCTACTCACTCCCTTAAATGAGCCTACTGCGCTTTGAATGCTCTCGGCACTGCAGCCCAATTGCAAAGCCACAGAAATAGCGGCAACTGCATTTTCAATATTGTGAATTCCACCTAGGCCACACGCGATATTGCTGATGTTGGTTTCTCCAACGTAATCAAAAACAAATTTGCCATTTTCAATTCTGATATCCTTGGCATGCGCTGCGCCAGCTTCTCCATTTGAATACGTTTGAATTGAAACTCCCTCTGCCAATCCACTCCATTCCGTAGTGATCCCAGCCTGAGCCCAAATCTTTCCTTGCGGAACAACCTTCTTGGCAAAATCTTGAAAACCCTTTTCAAATGTTTTCGCATCACCATATATGTCCAAGTGATCCGGATCTACAGCAGTAATGACCGCCATTTCTGGTTTCAAAGTCAAAAAACTTCGATCAAATTCATCCGCCTCTACCACCACCCAATGGCTATCCGCCGTTACCAAATTTGATTTGAAATTGGCTGATATCCCCCCCAAAAATGCATTAACAGGAAAACCACATTGAGTCAACACATAAGCAATCAATGATGAAGTAGTTGTCTTTCCGTGTGTTCCTGCAACTGCTATGGTCTTGTAACGTTCCGTTATCTTACCCAACAACTCGCTTCGCTTCATCATGGGGAATTGATTGTCTTGAAACCAATTTCTCAAAATACTATCCTGCGGTATGGCAGGCGTGTAACAAACCCAAACCTTTTCTGTTGGAGTGTTACGTAGCAAAGAAGGCAAGTTGAGTAGATCATCTTCATACGTAATATCCATTCCTTCCATCTCCAATTGTTGGGTCAACGGAGTTGAAGTTTTGTCATATCCCAAAACAATGTGACCCTTTTGATGGAAAAAACGAGCCAACGCAGACATGCCGATTCCACCTATTCCCAAAAAATAAAATACCGTATCCTTCTGAAGATTCACGTTGATCATGATTGAATGTTTTGTGCAATTTTTTTTACGATATCGCGCGCAGCGTCGGGCTTGGCCCACTGCAAAATTCGCGACGACATCTCTGAGGTGGTCGCATCACCATGTACCAACTTTTGAAGCGTTGGCAACCAACTATCTTTGATATCCTTTTCTTTAATCAACATAGCGGCTCCATCTTCCACCAATGCCATGGCATTGTGGGTTTGATGATCTTCTGCTACGTAAGGGGAAGGAACAAACACAGTAGGCTTAGCCACCCAGCTCAATTCAGAAATAGACATAGCCCCCGCCCTAGAAACAATCCAATCTGCTGCGGCATACGCCTGATGCATCTCGGTGATAAAAGGTCCAACCCAAACACGTGGGTGATTTTTCCATTTCTCTTGTGGAAGATAATTTTTTCCAGTTTGCCAAATCACCTGAATATCCCAACTCAACATCTCTTCCAGAAACTGATCCATGGCTTGATTCATCGCGCGCGCACCCAAACTACCCCCTATCATCAACAAGGTTTTCTTATTGGGATCCAATTGAAAATGATCTCGTGCCACTCCAGATGGATATCGCAGCGGGTCCCATTGAAATCGAATGGGATTTCCTGTTATCACAATTTTATCATGACCAAAAAATCTCTCCATATGGGGATATGCAACAAAAATCTGCTTTGCCTTTTTTGACAACAACTTATTGGTTACACCTGCAAATGAATTTTGCTCTTGAATAAAAGTAGGGATACCCATCCATTGGGCCATCCGCAGCGTTGGTCCGCTGGCATAACCACCAACACCAATAACGGCATCTGGTTTAAATCGCCTCATCTCTTGGCGAGCCAACCACAAACTTTTTATAATTTTAAATGGCAATAGAAAATTCTTCCAATCCAATTTGCGCTGTATACCTGCAATGGGAAGACCCACTATCGAATAACCAAAAGCAGGAACTTTTTCCATTTCCATGCGACCCTTGGCCCCAATAAAATGAATCTGAGCGTTGGGGAATTGACGATGAATTTCTTGAGCAATGGCGATGGCGGGAAAGATGTGTCCACCCGTTCCTCCACCAGATATTATAACTCTATTGAGCATGAACTTCGGGGTTGTTTTCTTCGACAAATTGATCTTCATCGACATCCCCTTTTCCTCGGCTCACACTGATAATCATTCCAATGGATAAGCAAGTAAACAATGTGGAGGTTCCTCCCAAACTAATCAGCGGCAATGGCTGTCCTGTTGTAGGCATCAAACTCACCGATACTGACATATTGATTAATGCTTGTAAAATAATCAGCGTAGACAAACCAAAAACCATGAGCTGCCCAAATCGTGATGGGCAATTCAATGAGGTACGAATCGATCTGAAATAAAAAGTGAAATAAAGCAGGATCAATAAACCGCCTCCAACCAATAATCCCCACTCTTCAATGATAAAAGCAAATATCATATCTGAATATGGGTGTGGCATAAAGTTTCTTGAAGAGCCCGTCCCGGGACCCTTGGGTATCAACCCTCCTGAATAAATGGCATACTTGGCCAAGTCCGATTGGTAATTGCCCTCGGCATCTGCCTCCATTTTATTGAATATACGGTTCTTCCAAGTTTTGTATCGAGGCAGAACTTTCTCTGGACCATACTCGCCGACAGCAACAACACCGGCCAACAAAACCAACACCGCTCCGATGATGGTCAGCAAATATTTCCAAGGAAAACCACCTACCAACAAGACCAAAAAAGAAACCAGTCCCAACATGGCACTGGTAGAAAAGTTAGCAGGAAAAATAAGCGCACAGGTAATAGCGATGGGCAAAACAATGGGCCAAAAACCTCGCTTCCAATTTTGCAATTCATCCTTCCTCACTGTCAGCATCCGCGCCAAGTAGACCAGTAATACTACCTTGGACAAATCACTGGTTTGAAAGGAAATTCCCAAACCAGGAATTTTTAACCAGCGATCTGCATTGTTGATGTTGGCTCCGTAAAGCAATGTAAAAGCCAACAATATGATACTGACATAAATGAGAAGTTGAGAAAACTTGGAAAAGTATCGGTAATCCAAACGATGCACCACCAACATGATGGCCCAACCCGCTACAATCATTCCTACATGACGTGTAAGAACGCCTAATGTTCCTTCTGAATCTTTACCCAAAGTGGACACCCCGCTGTACACAGCAAGTATTGAGATGCCGCTGAGCACCAAAGTGACCATCCAAATGGCCTTGTCCCCTTTGAGATATTTGAACATATTGTATTATAAACCTTTTACAGCCTTCTTAAATTGACGACCACGATCCTCGTAGTTTTCGAACAAGTCAAAACTTGCACATGCAGGTGATAACAAAACTGTATCTCCTTCTTTGGCCAATTCATAAGCCACACGTACTGTATGCTCAGCAGAATTAGAATCGATGATAGTATCCACTACACCTTCAAATGCTTTGCGGATTTTACTACTATCCTTGGTCAAACAAATAATCGCTTTTACTCGCTTGGAAACCAAAGCCATCAATTCACTGTAGTCATTGCCCTTGTCCTGACCACCTGCTACCCAAATAATAGGGGTGTTGATGCTCTCCAATGCGTACCAAGCTGAATTCACATTGGTTGCCTTACTGTCGTTGATAAACGAGATACCGTGTACCTTGGATACAAACTCCAAACGATGTTCTACATTTTCAAAATTCTCAAGACTCTCGCGCACAATCTCTTTGCGAAGATCAAGAATTCTTGCAGCTACGCCTGCTGCCATGCTGTTGTTCACATTGTGCTTTCCTTTCAAAGCTAATGATGTCATTTTCATAATTACTGGATTTTTATGGATGTTGATGTTGATGTTTTCTGATTGAATAAATGCTCCCTCAAACTCCTCTCCCTCAGGGATATCACGAAGAGTAAATGGAATTAATGTGCCACCCAAACTGTGTTGGGACATATACTTCTGTGTCTCAGGATCGTCCTGATTGTAGATAAAAAACTGCTCCGCACTTTGATTCTGCGCGATACGAAACTTAGACGCTACGTAATTTTCCATTTGGTAGTTGTACCTATCCAAATGATCCGGTGTGATGTTGGTTAATATGGCAATATCCGCTCGGAAATTGGTCATACCATCCAATTGGAAACTACTGAGCTCCAATACAAACCAATCGGGTTGTTCGCCTATCAACTGACGAGCAAAACTCTTTCCTACGTTGCCTCCTAGACCTACTTTAACTCCTGCCTTTTCCAACAAGTGATAGGTCAATAATGTGGTAGTTGTTTTTCCGTTCGAACCTGTTATACAAATGGTCTTTGCTGTATTGTATGGAAATGCAAACTCCATTTCCGCCACTACTGGAATACCTTTCTCTCTCAAAGCCACAATCAGAGGTGCTGAATCAGGAATACCCGGACTTTTTACGACCACGTCAGCATTTAAGATCAATGAATCGGTATGGCCGCCTTGTTCAAATGCAATACCCTCTTGCTCCAACTCTTGGATATAATTTTCTTTGATCATTCCCTTGTCTGAAAGGAATACATCAAAGCCCTTGGCCTTGCCAAGAAGAGCAGTGCCTGTACCGCTCTCTCCACCACCGAGTATGACCAAACGCTTACTCATTATCTGGTTTTTAAAGTGATGATGGTTACGACAGCCAAAAGAATTCCAATGATCCAGAAGCGAGAGACAATCTTAGCCTCGTGCATACCTTTCTTCTGGAAATGATGATGCAAGGGTGACATCAAAAACACACGTCTTCCCTCACCGTATTTTTTCTTGGTGTACTTGAAATAAGACACCTGAATAATCACAGACAAATTCTCAATCAAGAAAATACCGCACAACACAGGAATCAATAACTCCTTGCGAATAGCGATTGAGAATACGGCGATAATTCCTCCAAGTGCAAGACTTCCTGTATCACCCATGAAAACCTGCGCTGGATATGAATTGTACCACAAGAAACCAATACATGAACCCACAAAGGCAGCAATGAAAATGGTCAACTCTCCACTGCGAGGGATATACATGATATTCAGGTAATCCGCAAAAATGTAATTACCCGATACATAAGCCAATATCGCTAAGGTTACCCCAATGATAGCACTCGATCCCGCAGCCAATCCGTCTATGCCATCTGTGATATTGGCACCATTAGAAACAGCGGTAACAATGATGATTACTACCAATGTAAAAACAATCCACATGGCAATAGGCGTGCGCATAGATTGAGGCAACAACCAACTGTAATCAAACTCATTGTCTTTGATAAAGGGAATAGTAGTTTTAATATTTTTCGTCTCCTCCCAATTGGCCATCGTGCTGGATTGACCTGTTTGCTCTACCATATCAGAAGTAGTAGCCTCATGCCCTGTTCTCTCCTTGATTGTAACTGTTGGATTCCAATACAACATGGAAGCGACAATTACACCAGCACCTATTTGACCAATAATTTTGAACTTCCCTGCCAAACCTTCTTTGTCCTTCTTGAAAACCTTGATATAATCATCCAAGAATCCAATCATGCCCAACCATACTGTTGCGATCAACAAAGTTTGGATGTATACGTTGGTCAAATCAGCAAACAACAAAGTCGGAATGAGGATGGACATCAAGATGATTATCCCTCCCATTGTAGGTGTTCCTGACTTTTGCATTTGTCCATCCAAACCCAAATCACGAATCGTCTCTCCTACTTGCTTGTATCGCAACCAATTGATTAGTCGCTTTCCAAAAACCATAGAAATGGTTAAAGACAACAACACGGCTGCAGCAGCGCGGAAACTCAAATATTGAAAAAGACGAGCGCCAACAAAGTCGAAATGAACGTCCAGATATTTTATCAAATGATAGAGCATAATTTATCTTCCAATGTTTTCTTTTACTTTTTGATAATCATCAAATGGGTGCTTTACCCCTTGAATTTCCTGGTACTTCTCATGCCCCTTACCTGCAATCAAAATGATGTCGCCAGGAGCAGCCAATGCACATGCAGCGGCAATCGCCTCTTCTCTGTCAACCATCGTTAAAACCTTCTTGCGTTCAATCGGATCCATTTCCTGAACGATATCTTGAATGATCTGCTTGGGTTCCTCTGATCTCGGGTTGTCACTGGTAACAATAACATGAGTTGACTTGGCACATGCGATGTGTCCCATTACAGGTCGCTTGGCTTTGTCACGATCCCCACCACAACCCATTACACAAATCAACTTCTCATTGCCTGTTCTTATAGCGCCTATGGTATCCAAAACATTGGACAATGCATCGGGTGTATGTGCATAATCGACAATGGCAACAACTCCTGCATCTGATCGCAAATATTGAAATCTTCCCTCCGGTGCTTTGAGTGTACTCAAGGCGGTTAGAATAGAAATCTCATCCCAACCAAGTTGTACGGAAATACCAAATACAGCCAATAAATTGTAAGCATTAAACTCACCAATCAACTGGGTATACAATTCATGTTGTTGAATGGTCAAGCTCAAACCAGCCAACGAATTTTCCATGATTCGCGCACGGTAATTCGCCATAGAATGCAAAGCGAAAGTGTAAACCTTTCCCTTGCAATTTTGAGACATCACATCAGCGTGACGATCATCGTTATTGATCAACGCAAAAGCTTCATTGCTCAATCCGTCGAACAACAATTTCTTTGCTTTGATATAAGCGTTGAAAGAACCATGATAATCCAAATGATCGTGTGTGATATTGGTAAAAGCGGCACCGGTAAATTTCAAACCAGCAGTTCGCTTTTGATCCAAGGCATGTGATGAAACTTCCATGAATGCGTACTCACATCCAGCCTCAACCATCTGCGACAACAATTTCTGCAATTCAATAGCGTTCGGTGTTGTGTGTGTTGAGGGTATAGATTGATGATGAATTTTATTCACTACAGTAGACAACAACCCTGCCTTCTTTCCCAATGCCTCACTCAATTCATACATGAGGGTAGCTACAGTAGTTTTTCCATTCGTACCTGTAACACCAACTACTTTGATCTTCTCAGAAGGATTATCAAAATAATTGGCAGCAATGATTCCCAGTGCTTCACCACTATCCTGCACCCTGACATAAGTAACATCGCCAGACAATGTCTCTGGCAAATGCTCACATACGATACAATTGGCTCCACTGGCAATCGCCTTTTCGATAAACAAGTGACCATCTTGGTTAAACCCTCGAATTGCAGCAAACAAGTGAAATGGACGAACCGCACGACTATCCATCGTCATGCCTTCCGTAGCGATATGCGTATTGCCTACAACCTCCTCGATACGCACTTTGTACAATATGTCCTTCAGTAATTTCATTGCAAACGAATCAAGATTACATTTCCCTTTTTTAAAACTGTTCCTGCAACAACACTTTGAGCCACTACCTTACCCTTACCATTCACTCTGTACTTGTAACCCGCGTCCTGCAAGGCTTGAATAGCATCGCGCATGCCCATTCCCATGCAGTTGGGGACGATTCCCTCACGTACTTGCATGCCCGCCAATACCGTTTGATTTCCTTCTAAAATGGGATAAGCCCAATCTGTACCGTTGTCTTTCTTGACAATTGGAAGATGAAAAGCATCACTCAACAAGTGCAAGTTTTTGCTACGGCCTGATTTTACATGAGGTGCAAATCGCTGCTCACCCTTTACCAGATTATTTCCATGAATATCCAAAGAGGTGGAATAAATTTTATCAGCCAGTTCTCTGAATACGGGCGCCGCAACTTGAGAAGCATAATACAAACCTCTTGGGTCTTCGACTACTACTATACAAGAGTACTTGGGCTTATCCGCTGGGAAATAGCCAACAAAAGAAGCGCGATAACGATTGTCTTGATAAGATCCATTCTTCCACAACCAACATGTACCAGTCTTTCCAGCTACATGATAAGGAGAGTTTTTAAATGCTTCGTATGCTGTACCACCTGGCTTGCCCACAGCCTCCATCATCTGACGACACTGCTGCAAAGTCTTTTCATTGCAAATCTCTTTTCGCAAAACCACCGGCTCAACATTCTGCACCTGACCTCCCTTGGAGCGAATGGCTTGGACAAAACTGGGGCGAACCAAGTTGCCATTATTGGCAACAGCGTTGTAAAAAGATAAAATCTGTATCGGTGTAAAGGCTACTTCATATCCAATGGACATTTGAGTCAAACTATTCGCACTCCATTTCGAATCCTTTACCGAAGCATAAACACTTGGTCTGCCTTCACCTTCCAAGTCGATACCTAGAGGCGTTCCCAAACCAAAACCGTTCAAATAATCCAAAAACTTTTGTGGTTCACTCGCAAATGCTTTGCGCACGGCCAAGGCCGTACCTACGTTGGATGACTTGGCAAATACTTGCTCTACAGAAATACTTCCATAACCACCCTTGTGACTATCGTGTAAGGTTACACCATTAAAATTCCTTTGACCATTCCCAGTATTCACCGTGTCCATCACCTCAATCTTTCCACTTTCCATGGCAGCCATCAGACTCATCAATTTCATCGTAGAACCAGGCTCAACCGATTGGCTAATGGCATAATTGATCAATTCTGAATACGTACTATCCTTGGTTCTTCCCAAATTGGCAATAGCACGAACGAAACCCGTTTCAACTTCCATCAAAATCGCACATCCCCATTCTCCATTCAAAGAATCCAATTGCTTGCGAAGCGCATGCTCGGCCACATCTTGCAAATGCACATCAATTGTGGCAATGATATCCATCCCTGGAACTGGCTCTTGGATAAACTCATCGGTCATTGGCTTCCAAACATTACCAGGAATCAATTCCTGCAATTGCTTACCCGGACGCCCTGCTAAAATGGAATCATAAGTCAACTCCAACCCTACATTATTCTGATCTCTAAAAATCCCTATTGTACGCGCTGCAAGGCTTCCATAAGGCTTAACTCGCTTCTTGGTTTCTTTGAACAAGAATCCTGTTTTATTCTGACCCTTGCGGACAAAGCTCAATTGTTTGAAACGCTTTACTTCTTCAAAGGTGAGATGTCTTCCCAACAACTCGTATCGCGACCCCTTCTTGTCTGCACTTTTAAACAAACGCTTGTAATCACCAGCTGACTTACCTTGGTCAAAAGTGGCCAAGACAATGGCAATAGAATCTACCGCCTTCGCCCACTCCTCATCATCTTGAATCGCTTTGGAATCCCAACGCAATTCATACTCAGAAACAGTAGTTGCCAATAAACTTCCATCTGACGACCAAATCTGACCTCTTGTCGGTGCAATCTCACGAATCTTACTCGTAAAAGACATGGCCAATTCAGTAGCATTCTTGTCAGGATTCAATTGCAACATCGCCGCCTTTGAAATCACGGACACCCCGACAATAACGAGCGCAACGAAGATCACGTAGATCCAAGTAGAGTTAACTTTTACGCTATTCATGGCTGTTGCAAACTATCGTTGTGTTCCAAGACCACCGGTGGTTTGGACAATTCCTTCAATCCCATTTTTGCGATATCTTTCGCTACCTCACTCTGTCTCTTCTTTGTTTCCAATGCACTCATTTGCTCATTGTAAATGGTGCGTTGCTCGTTCAATTCCTTTTCACGTTTGATAATCAACTTGTGATAATCTTCAAACTTGTACTGTAATGCAATATCAAAAACCAACAAAAGCGCGACAAAACCAATCAACATCAAGTGCTTCTGAACAAACTCTCCCATCAAGAAATCACCGCCAAATACTGTAGCCACAAAACCCTTCTTTTGTTTAGAAGCGCCTGCTGTATTGCTTTGGATATTTGGATTCTCTGTTGACATTAGATTTTCTCGGCAATACGCATTTTTGCACTACGTGCGCGTGAATTGATTTCGATTTCCTCAGAAGTTGGAAGCACCGGCTTGGCATTCAAAGGCTTTAATGGACGAATAAGATTTCCGAAAAAATCTTTCTCTTGTTGATCTTCTATGTTTCCGCTTCTAAAGAATGATTTTACCATTCTATCTTCTAGACTGTGGTATGAAATGAAAACAGCTCTTCCATTTTCTGCTAACAAGTCTGGCAATTGCTTCAAAAGATTCTCCAACACTTGCATCTCTTGATTGACCTCGATTCTCAAGGATTGAAAAACCTTGGCCAAGAATTGATGATGTTCTTTCCAATCATCATTTCCAACCAAAGCACAAATCAATTGATGCGTTGTTCGAATGGGACGAGCGGCAACCAATTTGTGTGCAGCCACGTGAGGTTTCTCAACCTCACCATAAACACGAAATATTTTAATCAATGCATCTACATCATATTCATTCACCACTTTAGCCGCAGTTAATGAAGACTGATGATTCATGCGCATATCCAATGGACCATCAAAACGAAAAGAAAAGCCACGGTCCGCAGTATCAAATTGATGAGAGCTCACACCCAAATCAGCCAATAGACCATTGATCTTTTTGACACCATGAAAACGCAACCAATTTTTGGCATCGCCAAAATTTTCTTTGATCAAAGTAAATTTTGAATCAACCGGTGCATTCTTCCATGCATCGCGATCTTGATCAAAAGAATAAAGTTTGCCTGTAGTCAATCGAGATAAAATCTCATTGGTATGCCCAGCGGCACCCATTGTAACATCCACATAAATACCATCTGGCTGAATGTTCAAAGCATCCACACTTTCCTTTAATAAAACCGCGCGATGATAATTCTCGTGGACAATACCTGATTCCATTTTTACCCCACGTTATTGTTGCGCTCGATATCCTGACGAACATCTTCTGCAAGTGAACCAAAATCAAAATCATCATCCAAAATCACATTCTCGTGATTTTTGGCACTCCACAACTCCATCTTCTCACCCAATCCGGTGATCACACATTCGTTGTTTTCGTCTATATCAATTTGTGCATAATCCAATAATGCACTTGGGATTAATATCCTTCCATTGCTATCCAACTCGATAAGAGTGGCGCCTTTCATAAATTTTCTTTGGAAGAGCTGATGCTTTTGATTGTAACGGCTCAAGCGACTCATTTCCTCATTCACTCTATCCCATTCTGGCTTGGGATAAATAACAAGGCATTGGGTAAAGATGTCGCGGTTGATTACCAAACCATGATGAATATGCTGCTCAAGCTGCTTGCGCAACTTACCAGGAAACAGCAAGCGACCCTTTGGGTCAAGCTTACAGTGATGTTCTCCGAGCAGATTTAGCATGTGGGTAATGTTGTGGATACGAAAGTAAATCAAAAATCCCACTTTTTACCACCTCACTACCACTTTCTTACACTTTTTGATAAAGCCGCAAAATCTCAATCATAACCAAAATCCAATTAAATGCCTTATTTTCATACAGTTAACATGGAAATAAACCACTATTTAGAGCGGTGGTAAAAAGTGGGAATGTTAACAACTTATCGTGCATAAGTTGGCAAGATTACCCCCATGAAGAAAATCGAATCAGAAAAATCAATGAAGTGGACGCTTCTTGATTACACCTCCACGGGTGTCTTTGATGGGATGCTGAATGATGAACGCCTCCGGATCGAGACTTTCGACAATATTGACCAGATTTGTAACCTCTAATCGAGTGATGGCGCAGAATATGATTCGTTTGTTTTCATGAGATGGAGAAATTTCTCGAAACCCAAACTCACCCTTGTAAATGGTCAGTCCACCTTTGAGGTGTTTTCGAATGACAGCTTCAATCTTTACAGAATGGTGCGAGATAATCGTCATCCCAATATACTCCTCCCAACCATTGACAATAAAATCAACAGTCTTGGAAGCTGCGAAATAAGTCAGCATGGAATACATCGCCTTCTCTAAATCAAATACCCAAGCGGCCAAAAAGAAAATCAATACATTCAATACTGAAATAAAATCACCAACGCTTAGCGTAGATCTTCTACTTACGGAAACTGCCAAAACCTCTGTACCGTCAATTACTCCGCCTCCTCGCATAGCAAATCCAATACCTGCTCCCAGGAAAACGCCACCAAAAACCGCAATCAATAATTTGTCATCCGTAACAACTGGAATTTCAATAAAGTGAACAAGCAAGGCCAACGACAAGATGGAAAGACCGCTTTTCAGAGCAAAAAAGCGGTTAATCTGCTTGTAGCCCAAAAAGACAAATGGCACATTGAGCAAAACAATCAAAAGAGAAAGATCCCAGCCCGTTACAGCATTGATGATCAAAGAAATTCCAGTTACGCCACCATCTAAGAAATGATTAGGCAGAAGAAAACCCTTCAATCCAATGCTCGCCATAATCACCGCCAATGCCAACATCAATATCTGACGCAATTGGTGAGGCGTGTTCCATTGCAATCTATTCTTTTTCATGCCCAAAAATCACAATCAACTTTTTCCCATTTGACAATGTTTCAATTTGTTGTCAGCCTTCTATTGTTAAAAGGTCAAGATGATTAAAGCTTGCGACTGAAATAAAAGCGGTATTTTCGCTCTTGAACTTGATTCAAACAATGGAAGAATTCTTAAAAACAGAAGGTGAATTTCAATTCATCGACAAAGGAAGCGGCGAGCCGTTGATATTGCTGCATGGATTATTTGGAGCCTTGAGCAATTTTCGTGATGTACTAGATGAGTTTTCGAAAACCCATCGTGTATTGATTCCGATGTTGCCATTGTACACAATGCCCGTGCTAACTACAGGGGTTAAATCTCTTGCAGAATATCTTCATCGATTTATTGAGCACCATAAGTTTCCCAAAGCCATGCTTTTGGGGAATAGTTTAGGTGGCCATGTTGCTTTGGTGTATACCAAAATGCATGTCAATAAAGTAAGAGCGTTGATACTTACTGCCAGTAGTGGTTTGTACGAAAATGCCTTTGGATCGTCTTTCCCAAGACGAGAAGACAAAGAATTTATTCGCCAAAAAGTTGGCGTTACTTTCTATGATCCCAAACACGCAACAGACGAGTTGGTAGATGAGTGTTTTGAAGTGGTGAATGATCGCAACAGGGTACTTCGAATTTTGGCGCTGGCCAAAAGTGCTATTCGACACAACATGGCCAATGATCTGAAGAACATGGATGTTCCAGCGTGCTTGATTTGGGGAAAAAATGACACCATCACTCCTCCAGAAGTAGCCAATGAATTTCAAAACTTATTGCCACAAGCGAGCTTGTATTGGATTGATGAATGCGGACATGCTCCTATGATGGAACATCCTCAAGAATTCAATCAATTGCTTCGCATTTGGCTGAACGAAAAATCTCTGTAATGCACATATTAGACGCCATATTTCTTACTTCAAATACCAAGGTTGAAGGCTGTCCTGACCCTCACATCAAAGAAGTGGCTTTCATCGGCAGATCCAATGTTGGAAAAAGCAGTTTAATCAACATGCTTGTTACCAAAAAGGGATTAGCCAAAACTTCCGGAACACCTGGAAAGACCCAAACCATCAATCACTTTGAAGTACAGGTCAAACAAGGGAAGAACTGGTACTTGGTGGATTTGCCGGGATATGGTTATGCCAAAAAATCGAAATCCAATCGTGGTGAATGGCAATTGATGTCCAAAAGATATCTCCAAGAAAGAGAAAATCTGGTTTGCACTTTTATCCTCATCGACATTCGACATGAGGCCCAAAAAATCGATTTGGAATTCATGGAGCAAATACTGGAATGGCAACTTCCTATGGCAGTGATATTCACCAAAGCTGACAAACTAAAAGAACAAGCCGCATTGCGCATGTATGAGCAATACGAGCAAGTGATGATCGAGCGCTGGGGAGACAGTCCCAATCTTTTCTTGACATCAGCCGAATCTCAACTTGGCAGAGATCAATTACTCAAATTCATCGAAACGCTAATCAGCTAGAAGTATATGGACCACCCCAATATTTCTTGGGAAGACAATTTCGAAAATCTCTTCCAATCCATCGAAGAGGAAATTAGAGAAGCCTCAGCTATCTATTTGCTCATCGATGAAAACGTGAGCAGCTTGTGGTTAAATGACATACTGGAACAATGTCCCATTGTATCATCCGCGCATATCATCGAAATTCCTGCTGGAGAGGATGCCAAAGAAATTGAGATTCTACAACACATTTGGGGGCAATGGATTGAGGATAAAGTTGACCGAAATGCATTTATCATCAACATTGGAGGTGGAAGCACCACTGATCTTGGAGGACTTGCCGCATCCCTATTCAAGCGTGGAATTGGCTTTGCTCATATCCCCACTACACTCACAGGAATGGTAGATGCCGCAATTGGAGGAAAAACAGCCATCAATTTTCAAGGCATAAAAAATATCATCGGCACTTTTCAGGAACCCGATCAACTTATCATTTGTCCACATTTCCTAGACACATTAGAAGAAAGTGAAATTTTATCTGGGTTTGCAGAAATGATCAAACACGCGTTGATTGCGGATAGCTCACTTTGGGAAGCTTATGTAGATTTGGAAGAAATCAACGCCCAAACTGTTGTTCCCTTTATCAAAAGAAATATTCAAATCAAAAATCGAATTGTATTTGAAGATCCCTATGAAGAAGGAATCAGAAAACAACTGAATTTTGGCCACACGTTAGGTCACGCTCTTGAATCGTTTTGGATAGAAAAACAAACACCCAAATCGCATGGCCATTGCGTTGCTTTGGGAATGAAATTGGCGGTAAGACTTTCTTTCAATCTTGAATCTGAAACGCAAGATGAAATCATTTCATTTATCAATGAACTGTATCCGGAAGATGCAAAAATGCCTTTGTGGAAAGATCTTGAACCCTATTTGATTCAAGACAAAAAGAACTCAAATGGAAACTTGAAGTTTACATTACTTTCAGAAATCGGTACTGGCATCGAAAATCAATCCGTAACTTGGGAGAAAGCCGAGATAACGTACAACCAATTGTTCTACAACAATTGAAATTGATCACCATCCTGCAACGCCGGGAACTTTTCCCGAAAGGTCAATAACTCATCTCTACTCAATTCCAAAGTACACACATCTGCAATATCAGATTGGGTCCAAAGAACTTGTCCTTTAAAATCGATTACTGCAGAATCACCAGAATAAACATTCTCTTTTGGATCCGTTCCCACCCGATTTACACCAACCGTGTAACAAACGTTTTCTATGGCGCGGGCCTTAAGCAATGTAGACCAAGCCTCTTTCCTCGCATTGGGCCAATTGGCTACGTATATGAGCAAGTCATAATCTGCCGCTCCATGCTGAAATCTGTTTCTGCTCCATACTGGAAATCTCAAATCGTAACAGATCATGGGACAAATATTCCATCCTTTCCAATGCTCGATCAACCTTTCTTGACCTGTCTGGTAATGCTGATGCTCACCACCAAAAGTGAATGCATGTCTCTTGTCATAAAAGTCAAACGTTCCATCAGGTCGCATCCAGATCAATCGATTAACCGCTCCTTGGTCAGTTCTGAAAGCAACGCTTCCCGTCAGAACTGCGTTTAAAAATTGGGACCATTGCTGCATCCATTTTATAGTCGCACATTCCGCTGAAAAAAACTCTAAATCTGCGACATTCATTGTAAAGCCAGTAGTAAACATCTCGGGCAATACCACTATATCAGTCTTGGCTTGCTTTTGCAATATGCCTTCAATTCGTAAGAAGTTCTTGGCTGGAGATTCCCAACTCAAAACCGTTTGAATCAATGTGATCTTCATGGGACAATGTTACACCAAAAAGTAAATTACTTATCGCTCACAAAGCTCGCGATATTCACAAAAACGACATGGTGATGGATTCTCGGTCAAAGGAAATGCAGCCTTCATTTTTGGCGTGTTCTTGAACTCATCCAAATTGTAGGATTTCATCTCAGCCGATTCATTTCTTACCGTCTCCACAAATGCAGAAATATCATCTTGTGTAATTTCCGGTTGAACTTCTTGATAGCCGTCCTTGACATAGCAAACCATGGGAATGATGTTGGCAAAACGACCTTCAAAATGATACCGAGCAAAAAGGGAATAACCAATCAATTGCTTTCTATGCTTCTCATCATCTGGCTTGCCTGTCTTCCAATCCATGATATAAATGGTGTCTTCATGAGGCAACATAAAATCGACTTTACAATAGGCCTTCATTCCTTCGATACGCGTTTCTCCAAATCCTGCGGGCTCAATCATCCATTGATCTTTTGAAGACTGAGGCAACTCAAGTATCCAAGCAAACCTGTCCGAAGTAACAATGTTTCGGATAGATGAAAATGCCCTTTCAGCAAGAGGCATCCACTCAATATGCTCTTGTTCTTTGTAATGTACCTCCAAAAATTTCTTGCTTGTTACATATTCTTCAGCGCGCTGATGAACAAATTTCTCCAATCGATTGACATCCACAGGCTGACTGGATTTGATTAGCCTATGAAGAATACTCTCCATCACATC
>JACCDL010778157.1_pt1 | contig 26000 bp, 34 predicted proteins | sample 7441931 | NCBI WGS metagenome assembly JACCDL01 (sample SAMN15323437, study PRJNA562643) | freshwater metagenome | isolation source: river surface water | place: USA:Blue River Watershed | collected 2017-08-16 | reverse complement strand
TAAGTATTCCATACTTTTTGGTTAAATCGACATTAAACATGGCAATATTTACTTGCATCTTTTCTGTTGACAAGTCGTCTTGATTGTGCTACAATAGATGCATAAGTTAGAAATTGTTCTTTAAAAAGTTTTTGCGTTCAATGCACCATTCGTCTATCGGTTTAGGACAACGCCCTTTCACGGCGTAAAGAGGGGTTCGATTCCCCTATGGTGTACCATTAAGTGTATCGTTTTGGAAAAAGGCTGTGTCCACTAGCCTAATGCACTGGCAATGTTCGCTCTGTCCTGCAGGCATCGAATACCCAGTTTGAAGTAACGAAAGTAGAATCAGCATCGGCCGGTGCCTCTATACAAGTTATCAAGTTAAAAGCAAACGACAATAGGGCGATTGTTGTCCATAACGAAACGATACACTTAATGGTAATGAATAAGTAAGTATATGCCCCGATGGTGGAATTGGTAGACACGCTGGTCTTAGAAGCCAGTACTTCGGTGTGCGAGTTCGAGTCTCGCTTGGGGCACCAAAATTCGGAATGTAGCGCAGTCTGGTTAGCGCATCTGCTTTGGGAGCAGAGGGTCGTGAGTTCGAATCCCACCATTCCGACCAATTTGACGCAGAGTGTTAGAAGCGGTATCTGGCCAGGCTCATAACCTGGAGGTCGGGGGTTCGATTCCCTCCTCTGCAACCATTTTAGGACGTTAACTCAGTTGGTAGAGTTCCTGCCTTACACGCAGGCTGTCGGCGGTTCGAGCCCGTCACGTCCTACCATTTATTGTAAAATTGATTGTGACCTGATAATAGGTCCACGTGGAGTCACTATCCGGTTAACAAACATAACCAAGGTTAGTCGTTCGTTATCATCTCCACCGAGATAATCGTGTGCGGCATGATGCAAGTGTGCATCAAAAGTAATTAAACGATTGTATACGTTATTAACACGAATACTTTCTTCGTATATACTATTTGATTGCTCTTGTATTTTGGCCAGCTCGGGATTATTTTGTTCTCCAAGTATTTGTCTGCGTTTGGCATCATGCCATTCGGGTCTAGGCAGTATAGTTGGATCTTTTAAACGCATAATGCTTGTACCGCTATTAGGTGCAGGCCTAGGATTAAGATATAGTATGGCTGTTAGTTGACTAATTTGTCCATCACTATGTACCCACCCTGATCCATAGTCTTTAGTAGTTTTCTGGAATCCCAGATTACTGTCCCAAGTTAATGGATCATTACGCACATCCCAGAATAGACTAAAATATCTCTTGCAAAAGAAATCATAAAATGGTCTATTAATCGTACTGATTTCTTCAGAACGTGTTCCGGGCCAATGACCCATCGGGTCTGGTTTATAATTTAGCGTTAGTGCCCACTCTCTGACTTTATCAGGGTCGGGTAAAAAATTATCTACTACAGATACAGGAATAATGTTCATGGAGATATTTATTTTATAAATAAATCCGAATAAGGAAGCGTGGCAGAGCCCGGTTTATTGCAACGGTCTTGAAAACCGTCGATCGTTAATAGCGGTCCGTGAGTTCGAATCTCACCGCTTCTACCAAACATACAATGTTAAAATCAATCTTTAGTAGTTTTATCTACACTACAAACATAGAGATAGACAATTTAGATCTAGAATCTAAATGCTATCAATTAGAAAAAACGACTCCCGGAATATTTGCCAGTAACGAAGGTGGCTGGCAAAGTCCAGCAACATCTAACTCATCGGGGTTTGAAAATCTTTTCCAAGAAATAAGACAACATTGTAATATAATACATAAAGATCTAGGATTTAAAAAATCTTTAAAACAAGAGATTGGTAATTATTGGATTAATATAAATCGAGATAAAGATTCAAACAATCCGCATGCACATCCCGGAGCATTTTTTTCCGGGGTATATTACATTAAGGCAGAGCCGTTGGCTGGAGCAATATCTTTTATGCATCCGGTATCAACTCATCCTTATACCATACCTTATGGTGTAAACGAAATTGAAACAAGTTTTAATACTTCATCGTACATTGAACAACCAGAAGCGGGCAAGTTGATTATATTCCCATCTTGGCTTGTTCATTATGTACAACCGAATAGAAGCGGAAATGATAGAATAAGTTTAGCATTCAATACCGTTTTACTAGATAATCGTTGACAAAGGCACACAGAGAAACTATAATAAACACAGTTAAGAATTTGCCCGGATGGTGAAATAGGTAGACACAAGAGACTTAAAATCTCTCGCTTTAATCGGCGTGCCGGTTCGATTCCGGCTCCGGGCACCAAGTATAAGGAGCGTTGGCCGAGTTGGTCGAAGGCACTTTCCTGCTAAGAAAGCATCGGGGCAAAAACTCTGATCATTGGTTCGAATCCAATACGCTCCGCCATTATAAGAAGATATATACAATCTATTCCCTGATAGCTCAGTCGGTAGAGTAACGGACTGTTAATCCGCTGGTCGCTGGTTCGAACCCAGCTCGGGGAGCCAAATATTAAGAGGTAGATATGTCAGGTAAAGGTTCTAGTCCACGTCCCTATAGCGTTGATAAAAAAACGTTTGATGATAATTGGGAAAGAATTTTTTGTAAAGACAAACGTGTTGATGAAGATGCACAGGCCGAAGATGAGGAATGGAAGCGTCTAGAAGAAAATCAGCAACGTGATAAAAACACGGGGGTATAGCTCAGCTGGGAGAGCAGTAGCTTTGCAAGCTAAAGGTCATCGGTTCGATCCCGTTTACCTCCACCAAACATAAAAAGGTAAAATATGCAAGTAAGAGTACAAGAAGACGAAAATAAAATTGGCCAGTGCGGTTGTGGTCGTAGCCCTACAGGCAAGTGTGTTGGCTTCCATGCCCTAAGCGAAGACGAATGGACAGCAGGCAAGACTCAACTGATTCATGCACTACTAGCAGGGCAAAAGCTGAATATTCCACAATCGGATGAGTAAACGGTTATTTACTTTTGGTTGCTCTTATACGCAATATCAATTTCCAACCTGGGCCGATTTTCTCGGCCTTGAGTTTGATCATTATGAAAATTGGGCACTAGCTGGAATTGGCTGCAGAGCAATAGCAGAAAGACTAGCAGAATGCCATGCTAGGAATAATATAACAGCAGACGATGTTGTAATAGTCCAGTGGACTACTCATCTTAGAAACGATTTTTATACTCCTAATCCAATTGACGGAAGAACGGGAATAAATTGGAAGACATGGGGAAGCGTTTTTTCAAAGAAAAATCAAAAGCTCTATGATAAAAAGTGGTTCAGTAACTTTTTCTTTGAACCGGCTTACATTATGCATTGTTTGAACCATATTCTAATGTCTCAAATAATGTTGGAACAAATAGGATGTACATGGTACATGACCAGCATTGGCGATTGGCCTATGTTATGTAGCGACCTCGATGACATTACTGGCAACGGTGAAAAGCAAGACAAGCCTATTACAATACAGAATAAGTTTCCTGAATTAGGTTTTTATATCAAACCAATTTGGGAAGATAGAAAAGATAAATGGTTATACCCTATAGCCCTTAAAGCTAATCAGATGCCCGATGATTGGTATTGGTTTAGGCCTAAAAATCAAGAACCTTGGAGAGAACAACATCCTAGTCCTAAACAACATGTTGCATGGTTGAACGAATACCTCAGACCTAGATTAAATTTAGGGCCGGCTCCTGCGTTCCAAGCACAGTGGATTGATCAGATTGATAAAATTAAAGTACTGTCTAAAGACGATCGTGCCACAATGGAAGATATATTTTTGAATAAACAGTCAGAGCAAGAGTTCTGGCCTAAGGGTTACTGGCCACGTAGATACGAAGGCTTTTTTTAAGTCACTAAATATTTTATGATGCAAGAAATAAATCTTGGACTTACAGAACCTTCATTCATTCGTGCATGGATGTTAGAGGACACTAGTATATGCGACAAGCTCATTACTCATTTTGAGCAGAGTCCATACAAAAAGCCTGGTACTGTTATGAAAGAAAATCGGCCTAATGTGGTAAAAGATTTTAAAGATTCGTTAGATCTGAATCTACTATTTCATGAACAGATCACACAGGACTATTGTGAACAATTAGCACAAGTATACTCTGCATACACTGATCATTTTTTTGCGCTGACTACGGGTGCGCCGATTAGGGTAGAAGCAGTAAATGTACAGAGATATAATCCTAGTCAAGGTTTTCATGGCTGGCACTTTGAAAGAGCATCTGCATCTTACCCGTCAGGAGCTCGTGTTGTTGTTTATATGACCTACCTTAACGATGTCAACGACGGCGGCGAAACAGAGTTCATGTATCAAAATGTTAAAATAACTCCTCGCAAAGGACTTACGTTGTTGTGGCCAGCTGATTGGACTCATACTCATAGAGGTATAACTAGTTCAACTGAAACAAAGTATATTGTTACAGGCTGGTTTCAGTATTATTAAATCATGAAGTTAATTGTTGCAAATGGGTGTAGCATGGCTAGCGGGTTTGAATGTACAGAACCTGGCAAACAACTTCCTACAGACTGGGAGCATGCGTGGCCAAAACAACTATGCGATATTTTAGGAACGGACGGTTGCAATATGAGCCGAGCAGGCCAAAGCAATTGGAGCATAGCTACAAACATTCAGTCTATTATTATGCAACAGTTTGCTGATAGCAATCCAAAAGATTTATTAGTTGCAGTTGGATGGACCGAATTTACACGTAGTGAATTTATTGCAGACGATGATATATTCTATTTCAACGCAGGGTTCAATGAACGTTTTAACAAAGATGATCTAGAGCCTAATCAAAAGCGTAAAGACGTTTATTATGCTTATCAAGCATGGATCCATCAAAGTATAGACAGCCATTTATCCAAGTTTGCATGGACATACTGGACACTAAAAAACTTTTTAGATCTACGTGAGATACCATATTTCTTTTTTAACAGTATAAGTAAACCAACAATTCCTGCACATGACTTGTTAATATGCAGTGATCCGCAACGTCATAGTCCTCAATTTATATGGGATACAATGTTGAATGATCCTAACTACTTTCATGAAGAAACACAGTTCGAATGGCTTAAAAGAAATTATCCCAACGATACGGTTGGAAGCGGTGTAGGTCAGCATCATTGGAATCCAAAGGCATTACGTGCGTGGGCCGAATTTATTGCACCAAAAATTCTTGACCGATAAATAAAAAGAAGATATAATAGATACATGCTGGTTTAGCTCAGGGGTAGAGCAACTGCCTTGTAAGCAGTAGGTCGTCAGTTCAAATCCGACAACCAGCACCAGACAACCCGGTTTACACTTTTACGTTATAAAAGTGCGTCCCTGAAACGAGAGAACAGGGGGTACACTAGGACCTGACCTTACAGTCCCTGTTGGGGGATACTGAAAACTGCCTAGGGGGGAGAACGCAACTTAAACCCAGAGCAAAAAATGCGTGGACAGAGTAACAGCTCAGTCTAGGGCCTATGTGGTGTAGGTAGCTAGACACTTTATTGAAACATATTATTACAATGGCAGGCGAAAGTCCTACGCCTTAAGTTAAAACTAGATAGTGTGTTTCAATAAAGTGTGCGGGGTTCGTATAGTGGTAATACCTTAGCCTTCCAAGCTAATGCTGAGAGTTCGATTCTCTTACCCCGCTCCACTAAATTCTTTAAATAGTGTCATGCACAACGATAGCGACATTATTGAACTCCCGAACTTAATTCCGAAAAGTTACGCAGACGAAATAGAACGTACTATGACGTCAGTCGAGTTCCCTTGGTATTATAGAAAAAATGTTTCAAGCCAACCGGATCATCCAGATGTGTTTACTAATGACCCGTTTATTAAGATAAGAGATGCATTTATACACTTGTTTTATGACAAGGGCTGGAATATCACAAGTCAGTATGCACCGTTGATAAAACCAATATTACATTTTATGGAAGATACTACAGGGTATAAAGTATTAGATGTCATGAGAATGCGATCTGTTATTACATACAGGGATCCAAACTGGGATGATCGATTTTACTTAACTCCGCATGTTGACGATATTTCCGATGAACATACACATACCCTAATTTATTATGTAAACGACTGCGACGGCGACACCTTTTTTTATAAAGATTTTTACACAACAGGCGACAACTTTAACAAACGATCTTTACTAAAGAGTTTTACTCCTGTAAAAGGAACTGGTGTGTTGTTTAATGGTAAACGATACCATAGCAATGGTGTAGGTAAATTGCATAATCGTGTTGTTATTAACATGAATTTAAAACTCTCGCTGTAGTTCAATGGATAGAACGGGGTCCTCCTAAGACTCAAATCCAGGTTCGATTCCCGGTGGCGAGGCCAAAAAAATTGATATATAGTGTAATCTATAGTAAAATAAACATTTTAAGGAATCAAAATGAATAGCAAAGATCTTAATGGTAGTCGAGGAATACAAATTGATCCTGATAAGTGTTTAGAACAAATTGGGATTGATAGATTCAGCATGGTTTTAGTTGCGGCAGCAAGGGCCCGTGAAATCAAAAGAAAAAATACTCACAGTAATCGAAGAGAACATATATTTCCTACTGTTACTGCTTTACTTGAAATACAGGAAGGCAAAATAGGAAAAGAATATATTAAAAAGATATAATGATTTTTGAAAATATTTTCAGTAACTTTTTAGCAATTGATCAATTAGATCTAGACCATGATGCTATTACAAAGTTTTGTTATGAAAAACTAGAAAAGGATCCTGGTGTTTTGGACAATCAGGTCATGGTTAATTACGAAGAAGGCCATGGTCCGATCTTAGGGCCTCTTGTTGACGAAGTACAAAAACGTTTCCAATTTTTACACAGCAAGTACGATTTTAATCCTAATATAAAACAAGAAATTATCAACGTTTGGATTAATCTTAATAGCAATGGAGTAATCGGTGCACCGCATACACATTCAACAGCAATGTTTTCTGCGGTGTACTATCCATTGTGTTCAGAAGGTTCTGGTAATTTAGAATTTATTACACCTATTGCCGCTAACAGATATTCTATCCCCGATGGTGTCCGTGAAAAAATGAATCATTTTAATTCTGATATGTGGGCAGTAAAACCAGTTAAGGGAAGAATAGTATTTTTTCCTAGCTGGCTTATGCATTTTGTCAGACCCAATACAGACGGTAAGGATAGGATATCTATTGCGTTCAACAGTCAGTTCGAACATATGGTCGGATACAGATGAGATTGGATTTAGAAAACAACATCTGCTACAATGTTTGGTCTCCTTATGTTTTATCTAAGGTAAAAGAAGTGCTCATGGGGCCTGAGATGCCTTGGTATTTGTGTACTACTGACTATTACGGAAACTATAGTAACCCTAACAGCCATAAGTGGCAACATATAGCATACCATAAAAATGTTAGCAGTAGTTTGGCAGGCCCTTATTTAGAAATGGCAGTATGGGATGCTTTAAGTAAGACACAACAGAATGTTGACGAGGTGATCAGGATTAGATGTAGCGTTACGGAAATAGGCAACGAACATTTTGTAGGCGGCCCGCATGTAGATACTAACACACCTCACATGACTGCTCTGTTCTATCTTAACGACAGCGATGGAGATACTATTATCTATAATGAAAAGTTTGATCCAGCACTTGGGTTAGATCAATACAAGTACTACGAACAGCATGTGGTTAAGCCTACTATTATGAAAACCGTTACGCCAGAAGAAAATAAAATGACTTGGTTTGATGGGTTGCTTTACCATTCAAGTAACTCTCCAACAACAACTGCCAAGAGATTTATTATTAATGTAAATTATACAATTAAAAATGGTTAACTCTCAATTTAATGTCCTGACACAGTCTGTATTCAATAAGGTAAGGCAAGCTGTAATGGCTCCTGAAACTCCTTGGTACTCAGTTTCTACTGATTACTATAACGCCCAAACTCCGGATCATTATAGCCATTCATGGGCACACTTGGCATTTTCCGACGGCGTTGCTAATTCCCCTCTTGGCGAATTATTGCATATGGCTGCATTATCGGCATTAGATAATACAGGGCAAGAAGTTGGAGAAATTGTTAGGATACGATTAGGGTTGCATACTATTAGTCCGCAAACTAGGTATGGCGGAGCACATGTTGATTATAACTTGCCGCATCGAGTTGCATTGCTATATTTGAACGATAGTGATGGCGATACTCTTGTGTTTAATGAAAAATACGACCCTAATTCAAATGCTGACACTTATCATTATTTCCAAGATCAGTATCAGGGCAAGGCATCAGTTATACATCGTTCAACCCCAGCAGCAAATAAAATGATCTGGTTTGACGGAATGCACTATCATTCTAGCAGTAGTCCAACTACTGTTGCCAAGCGAATCACTATTAACATCAATTACCTTCTAAAATAATTATAAGCGTATCCCCCGGGTACTTCTATAGTAATAGCGTACCTGTCACTCTCGGAATCATTTTCCGCACTATGCAATATGTTCACCCTAGTCATTGTAGGGCCTCTGTACGTATGCGTATATAACCTCAAACCCTTATAATAAAAACTAATCTTTCCCTTGTTTTCACCTAAGGGAATAATAATTGCGGTAGTACGACCAGGATCAATATGAGGTATCATATGATAATTTGGCAAACACCTTGTAACATAACTATTCTCTATGATCGCATCAGGATATGCAGATAGAACAGCTTCTACTATTTTTGGAAATCGTTTAAGCCTGCAGAGATAAAATCCGCCATCGGGTTTGTCTTTAACAAAAGTTAAAGTTCCGTCCGGATTATTTCGTGCAGTCCACCAAATTTTTTCACCAGCATTTTTAATTTCGGACAGCAAGGAATCTTCGCAGCCGAGCGGTGACAACTCTTTACAATATAATTTTCCGTACATGAAATCTATTTATAAATAGTTTTATGTACACCACTAGATTTATCACTACTGAAGAAATCGATCCAATTATACAAGATTTATTTTCCATAGATAAAACAATTACAAGGATGGAGAAAACGGAAGAAGAACTAACTATCCTTAGGAATCAATGGAAAGAATTGAGTGAAAAGAAACAAATGTTGATCCCTGTTGTCTTTGACGAATCAGGTCAACCAGTAGCTATGTACTCTGCTAGACTTATACCAAAGATTGCTGGCTGGTGGGTTGGTGCTACAAAAATCAAACACCCAAATACTAATTTTCATACTAGTGCAAAAATTATGGTTCCGGCTTTGGAACTACTAATCAATAAGATGGAAGATCTAGGCTACTATAAATGGTGGATGGTTGCTCCAGAGAATCATCATAATATTAGAAATACTGTGATGAAAAAGTATAGCCCGGCACTACGCCGCTATGACTGGTACGACGAGAAGCTCATAGCCAAAGGAAAACGAAGCTATGTTGAACTGTACGAAATGCATAGAGGTGTTGTAGATTGGACTGATGTTTTAGTTAGAATTTTTATACTAAAACAAAAACACAGAGTAGAATATCTCAAGGAACAATTAAGTAATGACTATGAAGGAACTATACCAGAAGTGGAATAATCTGGGCGAAAACTTTAAAAGAGTTTATCTCCCACAACATATTATTGTCTTGTTTGCAATAATTACTTTGTTTACAGGCAATACTAGTCTGGCATGGCTATGGCTTGTATACCCTGCATGGTTTTTATTTGGCCACATTGGATTTGGTATTTTCATACACAAATACTGGTGTCATAAGAGCTTTAAAACATATGATTGGATTGCTAGACTAGGTGCATACTTTGGTATGCTTTGCGGAACAGGTAGTCCTGTTATGCTAAAAGTCTTGCACATAGGTTTCCATCATCCTAACAGTGATACAGAAAAAGATCCGCATACACCTAAAAGAGGTTTCTGGTGGAGTTATTTCTTGTGGCTAAATCACAAGTGGGACTTTAAGAAAGTTTGGTTGGCTAAAGACATCATGAAGGATCCTTGGATGAAGTTCTTTCATAAAAATTACTATCTTATATACTGGACTACTTGGATTATTCTAGCAGCTATTGATTGGCGACTTGCAGTCTTTACTATATCAACTGCTACTGTAATTGAGTTTCATCTAAGCGGTATTGTTAATACTTACGGCCATACACCTCATAAGGGCAGTTATCAAAACTATACTGACGGCGATGACAGCCAGAACATCCCTTGGTTAAATTGGCTTACATTAGGTTTAGGTTTACACAACAATCATCATGGAAGACCATGGGACTATAACTATGCACATAAACCTGGCGAAGTAGATTTTGCTAAATGGTTTGTACCTTTAATAGAGAAAAAGAATGGATGATATTGAATTAAAAGTTAAGAAGATTGTTAGTGAACAACTAGGTATACCAGTTGACCAAATAAACAACAGTAGCGCATTTATCGCTGACCTGGGCGGGGACAGCTTAGATACAGTTGAAATGGTACTAACTCTAGAAGATCGTTTTGGTTTTGAAGTCGAAGAAGAAGTAGCTGAAGAGCTACACACAGTTCAGGCAGTAATTGATTTAATTAAATTAAGAACTGCTTAGGATCATTAAAGCCAATTTGTAAGTTTACATTAAGGGTCAGACGATGTTCTGGCCCTTCGTTCCAGATGCTGTGGTACTTGCCTGTATCTATAAAATACCAATGTCCATCTTCGGGTATCTGGAAACGTTCCCCGTCTATTTCGTACCATGCATTACTACAACCTTTAATACTTGCGTGTAATCGTATAGTTTTATAGTAAGGGAAATCAACGTGACTGCCCAACCACCCTCCGGCTCTTAGCTCTAACAGACTAGCCTTATTAATCGGACTTTTAAAAACACTAAACACCTTGGTAAAATATTCGTCTAGTATTTCTGTTGGCTGAGTAAAATCATCTTCGTACAAGTCTGGCAACTTGTCTTGTAAATGCAAGTCGTCAGGAAACACTTGGCCATAAGCATTATCTCTACGAACAAAATGATCTTCTAATGGGCTAGGACTTTCAGGCCTTGAGAAAAATCCAAGACCCCTATACTTACTAAATCTGCGACCATTTTGATTTGCCAAAATTGATATTGTGTTTAAGGAAGATGCATGCCGTTGCATTTCTTCTATATTAAAACTATAAGTGCTTGGAAGCCTGAACCAGTTGTATCCAAGTTTTGGATATTCACTATACCATTCGTCTAAGGACGACGAATGTTTTAAAGTATCTATACTATCACCCCATGCTTGATTAATATACATTTTCGTGCATCTTTACATGTTCGAAGAATGGTGCAATTTTAAAATCTTGTGTTAAACGTCCTCGGCGATTATTTCCTGGATCAGGAAAATTGCTGTTAACAGGACTCCAGTCAGTAATCTTAACCCATGTAGTTTTCATACGTTTAGTTTCGTCCATAGGGAAGAAAATTACATTTTTTTCATCGCACCCGTTGATGCGATTCCATTTAGCTGCCCATGCTGGATCCTTGCCAAATTGGTCACAAACTAATCCAACCATTTGCCCAAATGTCCAATTTTGGTCTTTTTCTAAACTGTAACGACCAACTTGTCCTACATTACGGAAACGTATAATAGAGTTACCCCCGTACTGATTAGACAATTCTAGTAGTCTGCCTGGTATATGATTGTTAACTCCTTTTTGTAGAATAGCGCCTACGTTAACATTCATTTTTGCCTTGATACATTCTTGCCAGCCCTGTAGTTTACGATCAGCACATTTAACACCATCCATGACTTCATAAACATCGTCATCATCTGCTCCGTTAAGGCTAATGTAGATACTACGCATTCCTGCGTCAACCAATGCTCTGGCATATCCAGGCCGTGCTAGCATCAATCCATTAGTCATCATAGTTGGACGATGTCCCAGCTCTCGTATCTTTGCAACAATATCAACCAAGTCTGTACGTACAGTTGGTTCACCGCCTATCAATCTTATTTCTGTTTTCTTTGGAAACTGTGCAAGTGCGTGATAAAACTTATCCAAATCTAAATCTGGAACATCTCTATTAGGAGTATAGCAATTAGCACACTCCATGTTACATCTATGAGTAATATCAACAAATACACTATAGAAAGTGCAGTCTTTTGGTTGTTGTTCGTAATAAAAATTAATTGGTTGTACTAGCATCAGATATTTATCTAACACTTTTCTGCCCATATAAATATTCAAAAAGGAGCCTTCATGTTTTTAGGACACGTAAATGACCTTCAACCTGGACAATCAAAATCATTAGAAATATTAGATCATAATCGTATCTTGACCAACGACAATGGAAGGTACAAGTTAGGTAGTAATATATGTCCTCATCAAAATAGTAGAATTATTTCTGGAACAAAAACAGAAATAAGGTGCCAGTATCACGGATGGAGTTGGAACATCGATGGAACACCGAACGACTCAGGATCGAGCAAGGTCTGTAACAAGGTACCATTGCACTTTAAAGATGTGTATGAATACAAAGGATTATTGTTTGATACACAAATCGACTTGTCAGTACTGGGTGATGTAAATTTTGAACAGCTTATACTAGACGAATTTAGAGTTGATAAAATACATGCAGACCCTAGAGTTGTGATGGATATATTTTTAGATGTGGATCATATACCTGTAGTTCATAACGGCGTTTACGACTTGTTAGGCATTGAAGGCGATGCCAATGTTAAATGGGACTTCACAGAGTGGGGTAGCGTACAAACAGTGACAGATAAGTCTGGAGTTGTTATAGCAAGATGGATAGCTGTATACCCATTTACCATGATTGAATGGCAGGCAGGATATCTATTTGTTACCCATGCTATCGATAACAATAAAATAGCAGTCTGGAAATATAAAAGTAAAAACTGTTCAGAAGAAAATTACAAGGTTAATTCAATCATGTGGGAAACTGCATTCTCCCAAGATAAGATACAAGCAGAGCAAATGTTTAGATTTCCATCAGCACATTTAGAAGAAGCTAAAGAACACTATAGAGATTGGTTTGATAAATGAAATACGGGTTTGAAGACGATAAATTTTTTATCGAGCTAACTTCTCGAAATAGGGAAGTAGGCAACATGCGTGAAGAGTCGGATCGCAGGGCAAGAGACTTAGCTGAAAAATATCGCGGCAAGTTTATGCTAGGCAACAGTGGTGGACTAGATAGTCAAAGTGTTATACATAGCTTTGTGACGCAGGGCATTCCTCTTGAAACTGCATTTTTACATTTACCAGGTTATAATGATAACGAGCTCGAGCAGGTTAAATTCATTGATAAAAAGTATGGTCTCGATACATATATCATCGACATAGATCCTTATGCTTGTAAAGACGAAATCATCGAAGTTTCAAATCAGTTAGATATATCATCTAGGAATAATGTATTACAACGAAAGTTTCTTAGCATGTTACCTGACGATTATAATTTTATACAAATGGTCCACGACCCGTTTGTTTATGTGTACCCAGGATACGAACGTTTTGGATACATGCAAGGATACTACCTACCTGAAATTACCCGCTCTCGAGCATTTGAGAGTTTGAACAGAAAAGGTGCAAACATCTTCTACGGAAACACGGAAGAATTTTTATTAAGCATTATAGGTGACGATATCTTTAAAGCAGCTCTGATGAGTGCAAGGTACTTTGACGGTAACGGTGTAACGCATCCGGACAAGTATTTAAAGACTGTTGACCGTTGGGATTTTTATATTAAACCATTGTTATATGGAAAGTACTGGGGCGATGAATTAACTTACTTTCCTAAGTATGCAGGGTTTGAGCCAATTGAATATCTACACGGTAATAAAAAGTTTCGACATAAAGCTGTAATAATTCCCTACGACGAAGTCATTGAATTTATAAAAACACCTGGAGCAATAACTAAAAGATTCTATCAAAATGTACCCTTACAATCTAGGTAATCTTTTAAACAGAAAAGATAATAAAATCGCTGTAGTACACCACGAGACATATACTTTTAAAGATGTTGACGACCTGGCGAGTAAGTTTTCTAATGGACTATTAACTCAAGGCATTGGCCGAGGTGATAGAGTCGCTATCTTTTCTGAAAATAACATCTACCTAATATCTGCTTACATTGGTATACTTAGATTAGGCGCAGTTGCGGTCTTGATAAGTGCTAGGCTTCCAAAAGAACTAGTGGATTACATAATAGAAGATAGCCAATCAAAAATTATTCTTACAGAAGAAAATTTTAAAGATTATCTTGTTGAAGGCCCAGCAATTATAGAACACATGTCTGAGGACGATCCTGCATTTATTTTGTATACATCTGGATCGACAAGTAAACCCAAAGGTGTTATAGTTCCTCATAGACATTTATGGACACTGAAAGAAAAAACAAGGCCCGACTTCTGGCCCAAGGTGCGTATGTTTGTAGCAGCTCCTATGTATCATATGAACGGGTTATCCAACATAGAAGTTTGTTTGTGTAGCGGTGCCGCAGTATATCTAATGGTCAAATTTGATCCTGTAAAAGCAATTGACTTAATTATAGAACATAAAATTAATTACATTAGTTCAGTTCCAACTATGATGTCGCTGCTTCTAAAAGAATTAAAAGATCAAGATTTATCCTGTGTTAAGCACATAGCAATGGGCAGCGCACCAGTAAGCCAAAGTTTATTCCGTTCAGTAAAAAATAGGATACCTAGTGCTGGCGTTTCTATAGCATACGGCAGCACAGAAGTGGGTCCGGGACTATTTGGATTCCACAAAACAAAACCTACACCAGAACTTAGCGTAGGTTGTAGAATACCCGGAATTGAATACAGATTAGTCGACGGCATACTACAGGTCCGTAGCCCTTCTATGATGCTACGCTACAATAACATGCCAACTAATTTTACCGAAGATAACTTCTTTATCACTAGCGATTTATTCCGCGAAGATGAAAACGGTTTCTTTTATTTTATTGGACGGGCTGATGATATGTTTGTCTGCGGAGGTAATAATGTATATCCTAGGCAAGTCGAATCTGTCTTAGAAGAGCACCCTTGTGTTCAAGAAGCCGCAGTAGTGGGCGTTGAGGATGAAGTGAAAGGAATGAAGCCATATGCCTTTATTACTTTAACAAATGATGTTACAATAGAAGAATTAAAAGAGTTTAGCTTGAAAAAATTACCTGCTTATCTATGCCCAAGAGAAATTTGGGCAATTCAAAATATGCCGCTAAACAGCGTACATAAAATTGATAAGAAAAAATTAAAAGAGCAAGCAATTAACCTACTATATAATATATGAATATTTTAAACGATAAGACTGTAGTTATTACTGGCGGACTAGGACAAGTTGGTTGGGCTGTTGCTAATAGACTTGCTGGCTGTGGCGCGACTGTATATGCATTAGTTAGACGAGATCTTGAAGCGGCAGAACATAGAATAAAGTTAATATCGCCAAAATGCCATGCGCTGTTAGCTGATGTTAAAGATTCCGCCAGCCTAAAAGAAGCGGCCAATAAAATTGGTAAATGTGACATCTTAATCAATGCTGCCGGTTATACTCGAAGCATACCTCCTATAAAGCTACAAGAACTTACAGATGATATTTTTGACGAGATAGTTAATACAAATCTAAAAGGCACGTTTCTAACAATCCAAGCCTTCCAACCCATCATGTCGGAAGGTGTTATCATTAATATTTCTTCAACGGCAGGATTGAGAGCTAGTACTAGCAACTTAGCATACGGCGCTGCCAAGGCCGGGATCGACCTAATAACAAAAACACTAGGTAAATCACTTGCTCCTAAGATACGAGTTGTTGGAATAGCACCTGGATATTTAGAAACAGCTACTTCAGGGGCAGTAAAGCAGCCGGGTGCCAACGAACAGATTGCTAACATGACTCCGTTGAAACGTGTTGGTAAAGCAAGTGACATTGCTCAAATGGTTGAGAGTGTTATCGCTAATCCTCACATAACAGGACAGACTATTGTAATTGACGGGGGCATCAGTTTATGAAAACTATTATAACTTGTGCAATTACAGGTGCAGTCACTAGTAAAGAACAAACTCCGTATTTGCCTGTAACACCAGAAGAGATTGCAACCAGTGCATTAGAAGCAGCAGAAGCAGGAGCAGCCGTTGTACATATCCATGTGCGTAATCCAGAAACAACTCGTCCTAGTATGGATGTAGACTTGTATAGAGATACTGTTGATAGGATAAAGAAACACAATACTAGCGTTTTAATTAATCTAACTACAGGGCCAGGAGCACTATACATTCCAAGTAAAGATAAATTATCACAAGGTGCACCAGGAAGTTTACTACTACATGCAGTCGAGAGAGTTAAACATATAGAGTTGATTAAACCAGACCTATGCAGTATGGATTTTAATACTATGCATCAAGCAGAAGGTGGCATACGTATTAATCATAAACTGGTAACTCGACGCATGGTCGAACTTGTACAAAGAGCAGGAACTAAATGCGAGTTGGAAATTTTTGACAGCGGAGATTTTCGAATAGCAAAAGAATTAGTTGCTGACGGTACAATTAAAGGAAAACCTTTCTGGCAATTTGCCATGGGAATTAAGTACGGATGGGATGCTACCCCCAACGCACTAATGTATGCTTATAGAGACCTTGCGCCTGATTCAGTATGGAGTGCATTTGGAATTGGGCGTATGGAGATGCCCATGGTCGCTATGACAGCTATCATGGGTGGCCACGTTCGTGTAGGACTTGAAGATAATATCTATACTAGCAAGGGCGTTCTTGCAAAAAATAATGCCGAGCTAGTAAAGATGGCTGTAGAAATATTACGTCTGACTGGTTATCAAACAGCAAGCCCGAGTGAAGCTAGAGAAATTTTATTATGATTCAAGACCAGTTTAATAATTTTTACAGACACTTTTATATTGATTCTACGGGCGAACAAAGACGCCATGCCGTATTTGCCCCAGGACTAGATAGATTTATACTTGTCGATGACAAAGACTTTTGGCTAACTCTTGAAGCAGCCGAAATCTTAAGTTCCAAACTACCTACAATTGCGTATATGCTGCCGCCAAATGCTTTTACCATGACTAATGAGAATTGCATCAACTATACCATTGAAGACAAGCGAACACAGCGTATTGGACCTAGTGCCATTGTGGGCGGCAGGCAGCACCCAATGCTTAAATTTTTGTACGACAAGGACATGGTTGCAGATGTAGGTATTCCGGAAGATTATAAAGAGAATTCAGAAATACTAGAAAGGTTGTTAAAGTATGCTCGCTTTGTTCAAAAACAAGTATATGTCTTAAACATTACTAATGCATTTTACAATTTTGAAAACACTGAAACCTTTGCTGACAAGTACGTTGACGATAAATGTTTGCAAAACATATCTTCAAGGGCAGATAGATCCTCACTTAAAAAAGGATTGTTTTTTGAATTAAGAAAAATTCTATACTTGTCTCACAGCCCAGAAGAAGCTGAAGAAAAGATAACTGACTTTTGGTTTAATAACTACACAGATCAAACTTATTTGATGTCCGGATATTATCGTATCTTAGGAAAACAAATGCCTGACAAATTAGTTCCTTTGGCACGTGACGTCTATACAAATATTTCAACAATGTTATTTTAATATGATTAAGCCAGATGATACAATTTATTTTTCTAGTATAAGTTTTAACTACTATCACGATTCCTTTTGGAATGAAGTTCATAAGCAATCTGGAGATGGCGGAAAATTTTATATCAATATGGCAAAACGCCTTAACCCTTGCAGATTTGTAAGCCGCAACGGAGAATGGAGTATGCCCTGGAAGCAAGAACTAATTCCAGGATATGAAATGCCTGCATACGATCCTACATTTAGTAAGACCTTTGATCAAGTTTCTGATGAACAGGCCATGCTTATTAAACAGAGGATTTCCCAAGGAGAACGTTTTGCTGTTATGCTGTCGGGCGGTATTGACAGCACCATGGTTATGTCTGCATTGTTAAAAAATTTAACTAAAGAAGAATTATCCAGCGTAGCAGTATGTGCCAGTGTTGAAACTATAATTGAGAATCCCCATTTCTGGCATAGGTACATTCAAGATCAGTTTACTATTATTGATAGCGATAAGCACAAGTATGATGAAATTATAGCACTTGGCTACACCCCTATTACAGCAGACGAAGGCGATTGCATCTTTGGAACTTTATTTGGGTTAATTCTGTATAACAATTATGACGCATATCTAAGTAATTTAAGTTCTTCTGCCAAAGCAGATTTAGAAAATCTCAAGTATAGGATTTCGGATCCTGATGTACACTACTCACGATATAAAGACTTATTAATAAATTATTTAGGTATTGCCTCGGACCCAGTGTTTGGTCAGTTGTTCTATGAAAAGTTAGTTCGCAACATCGATACTGCTACTGTGCCGATCAATAGCTTGCATGATTTTTTCTGGTGGATGATTTTTAATATAAAATATCTTAACTGTGCAGTTCGTGGTAGCATTTACATAAACGATACACTAGACACCAAGTTGGTTATGAATAAAATTGTTAATTGGTTTAACTATCCAGACTACCAACGTTGGAGTATGGTTAATAACAATAATGGACAAAAAATTAAAAAGACTCCGGCCACATATAAGACAGCGGCTAAAAATTATATCTGGGAATTAGATCATAATGACTGGTACAAAAATTTTAAAGTTAAACTAGAATCATTGTGGGTTATTGGTCACAGACAAGATGTGACAAATGTACCCAATGATAGAAGACCTGTGTCAAGGTTAGGGCTAAATAAAAACTTTGAAATACTGTATATGGACGACGTCAGCGTACAGAACTTTTTCAAACACAATTTAGAAAATTATAAGATTGATTGGAGATAAAATGAAAAGTATACTAGCATCATTATTGCTGTTAGCATCAAGTGTTTCTTATGCGTTAGAAACAATTAAAATTTATAGTCCCTATAGTCCAGGGCATAGTGCTACACCTGCACTATTAAAAATAGTAGACGAAGCAAATACTATGCAGTCTATCTACAAATTTATTGTAGAGTTCAAACCCGGAGGCAATCAGATTATTGCTGTAAAGAGCATCGACGATAACAGCCTTGCAATTATTGCACCAGCGTATGTTGAAAATGTTGCATCTGGAAAACTTAATGAAAATGACTATGTTCCTGTGTATGCGCTAGGCGATGCCTGTTGGGCCGTAGTAACTAATAAAAGTTTTACCAATCAAAAAGAATTTGTAGTCGGAGGAGTTGGATTTGGAAATGCTGCACATCTAACGGCACTAGCATTAGGAGAAAAACACAAGTTTGAAACTCGTTACATTGTATTCAGAAGTAACAACGATGCACTGGTTAACATGGCTGGAAATAACGGTGTAGAATTTGTTATTGACAAGTACGAAGCATACGAATCATTAAAGACTAAAAATCCTAGTATGCAAATGGCAGCAGCTAGTTGTCCTGTAAGATTACCACAAGAGCCCAAGATTAAAACTTTAAAAGAATTGGGCATCGATGCACCCTACATCTTTAATATAGTGATAGCCAACAAGCAGATGTCAGAAGGCAGGAGAAAAGCCATAGGAATAATACTGACTAACGCTACAGAAAAGCTGGGAGAAAAGGAAGTATTTAAACTATCAGCAATGCGTCCGCCGCAGTTTGATGGCGTAAATGCAGAGGATTTTTACAAAAAATCTACAGAGCAAGTTAAAAGATTGCAGTCCAAATATCGCGCCCAAATAGAAAACTCCCAAAAAACTAGCAGATAACACCCATTCAAACTCAAAAACATAAATAATAAGCAGGAGTCATGACCTGCTTAATTTTAACGTTAAATGGAGAAATTTATGACAACACGTCAAGTAAAATGGGTTTTAGCCCACGAGCCAATTGAATTGTTTATTCGTGCTGCAAAGAAATTTGCAGAAGAAGTAAACGCCAAGGCACCGGGTCAATTAGATATCGAAGTTATGACTATGAGCGAATATGCTGACAAGTATAACAACGGTGTTGTAGTTGGCAAGCACGACCTAGTTGATTTACTAGATAATGGTGCTATCGAAATGAGCCAAACTTATACAATTACGCTAGGTAAGCTCAACAAAGATTTCTTTGCGCTAGATCTTCCTTTCTTGTTTAAAGATCACGACCATGCTGGCCGTGTATTTGAAGGCGAAATTGGAGCAGGCTTACTAAACAGTCTACAAGAATCTAAAAAAATCAAAGGTTTAGCTTTCACATACTCAGGTGGATTCCGTATTATTCCTGGAAACGAAACTGTTGCTAAGATCGAAGATCTACGCGGCATGAAGATGCGTACAAGTTTCAGCCCTGTTGCTATTGAAACATTTAAGACACTAGGTGCTGATGTTGTTCCAATGGAGTTAGAAGAACTATCAGAGAACCTAGGTGCTGCAAACGTTGCAGTTGGTGAAAGCACATATCCTCGTGTTTATGCACTTGGCCATGATAAGGTTTCCAAAGTTATTAACCATACCGAGCATAGCTTGTTCTTAACAACTATTCTAATTGGTTCAGAATTCTGGAATAGTCTAAGTCAAGAACTACAATCTGTAGTTAGCGAAGCTGCTCTAGCTGCTGCTCGTTATGAGCGTGAACTAAGCATTGAAGATGTTCAGTTAGTCCAAGAGCGTGCTGAATCAGACGGTATCGAAGTTGTCAAAATGAGCAAGGAAGAACAAGCTCGTTTTGCTGAAGCTACTAAGGTAGTTTACAGCAAATTTGAAAACTACTTCACACCAGGATTGGTTAGCAAAATTAAGCTACATTAATTTGTAGATAATTTAAAAAGGCTCTTAGGAGCCTTTTTTTTTGACTGTGCAGTACCCACCCTATAAATAATGGCAGGAGTAAATTACCATGAAAATTATACAACTAGGTACTGAATACGATAAGACCGGCAAAGAAATTAAAATCATGCATACTGATAAACTAGGTATGAGTCCTATTTTTACTTTCTTCTTAAGGCAGATGGCCACTCTTATCGATAATGGATTTGCCTATCCGATTACAACTTGGAATGACAGTGACTGCTCGGCTGTTTATGCAACTGACGAGAACGGAAAGATATTAGGTCACATTGTCTACGAACATTACGAAAATAAAGGGTTACTTTGGATAACCTTGAGCGCCGTATCGGAAGACTCGCGCGGACTAGGTATCTATACTATTTTACACGGATACTTTGAACAAATAGCTAAAGAAAAAGGATGCTGGGCTATTAGCAGTCACATTCATAAAAATAATAAAGTACGATTAGCATCTGCCGAAAAAGTTGGCATGGGTCCAGTATTTCACTGGATGGGTAAAAAACTTAAATGACAAGACTAATAGCATTTGGATGCTCCTATACATACGGCAGCAGACTTTTAGATTGCCCGCGCAATAGCAAAACTCCAAGTGCATTAAGTTGGCCGACATTACTTGGAAAGAAGTTAGAGTATTCGGTGGTTAACAAAGGAATACCAGGTGCAGGAAATTTACAAATTTTATACGAAATATTAAATTTTGATTTTAAACACGACGACGTTGTAATTGTACTTTGGTCAAGTTTTTCTCGCGGAACAGTTTTTAACAATAATACAATAGTTCAGTACGGTATCTGGCTACCAAACTATTCAAGTTGGCTTGGACCTCAGACAAATCATCATCTATCCACTGTAAGCTGGATATACATGCATCACGCCGAAACCCATTTGAATAATCTGCATCTTAAAAATTACAGTTACATCATTGAGCAATCAGATATGATTAATAACAAACCAAGTTTTATTAAACTAAAAAATCTTAAAGATGTAAAAGAAGTTTTTAAAAACATGCCCGATGTATGCGATGATAATTTACACCCTGGGCCCATTACCCATGATAAATTTTCTAGTATTGTCTATGAGGATATAACATCTTGAATATCTCAGAAAATGATTATATAACATCATCAGGGTCCGGTGACGGTTTTTCAATTAATATTAAGCCAATTACACCAGGTTTGACATATTATAAGGAAAGTTTAATTGCAGCAGAGAAAATTGAATCTTCTAGATCTGGCAAACTTTATATAATGTATAGCGGAGGAGTTGATAGCGAATACACGGTTTCAATTTTTCATGATGCAAGAATAGAATTTATTCCAGTAATTATAAAATTCACCAACGACTACAATCTGCACGACATTCAATATGCATTAGATTTCTGTAATAGCAAAAACTTAAAACCATTAATCATAGACATCGATTTTGACCATTTTGTAAAAAGTGGACAATTATTAGATATATCAAAAAAAATACAGTCGTCTGTGCATCACAGGGCTGCAACAGCTTATGCAATCGGAAAATTAAACGGCACCGTAATATGCGGGGAAGGAGAGCCGTATATTAAAAAAACTAAAAACGACTCATGGGCTGTTACTATATATCAGCACGATTATGCCATAGTTAATTATTATAAAATGAATAACATCGACGGAACCCCTCACTTTAATAGATACACTCCTGAAATGATGAGAACATTTTTAGAAGATACACGAATCAAAGATCTTGCATCAAACCAAGTTCCAGGCAAGTTGGGTTCAGATTCTAGTAAGTATATTATCTATAACAGAGATAGCCAGTTTGACCTTAAAGAACGTCCAAAGTATCACGGGTACGAGCAGATTGAAAAAATGTCTATTTTCCAACATGAAAGTTTTAATGAACTTAGTGTAATAGGAAAACAATGGGACGGTCAGTGGTCAATAGACTATAATCAATTTTTAAAAACATTATGCATACAGTAACCTGGAGACCTGGATCAAATCAATTTCTAGATAGTTTGTTCGACGAACTTCGAGAAAAACAGTACCGAGATCGTTCTCATAGACTATGGGAAAACTATAGTAAATCATCTTTCGACCATGCTGGTATAATAGCATACACTATTTGTTTTGACGATTACGATCAGCCTGAAATGTGTTCAAGCATTTCTGCTCGAGATTGTTGGCCATCTAGATCGTGTAGAATTTTAAATAGAACATGGAAGCACTCTAACAAAAAACCAATAATGAAAGAGATAAGTGCTGCCATGGGAGAAACAACCCTAAGCCAAATAGTATGGTTAAAAGAAAATACAAGTTGCAATTTATACTTTATAAGCCGCCAAACAGATAACTGGATGAACTGGGTTACACGTAATTTTAAACGACAATTTAATTTAGACTTCACAATAGCTAAAAATAAATATCTAACATGTCCAAACGAATGTGATGACACTTGTTGGCAACACATTATATACAATGGTCAGGACGAAATTTTAAACAGCTGGAAAAGTCGATGAACCAAGTTATTAAAAACATCTTAACAATTAAACACTTGTGGGGAGGCATAGTTCCTATCCACTTGTTTGGTGCTTGGGCTGTTTACAATATAGCCTCTGGATCCGCACCCGATTGGTGGTGGGTAGCAACATTAATTGGCTGGTTCTTTATGAAGTTTGTAGGAATTGGTGCAGGATTTCACAGACTGTTTAGTCATCACGGCTTTGAAGTTAGTAACTTCATGAAGCGTGTTATATTATTCTGTGGAACTATTGCAGTTCAGGGAAGTGCAATTCTATGGGTTGGAATACACAGAGGAGCTCATCATCGTCACAGCGACACTGACTTAGACCCACATAGTCCAAAACATGGTTTTTGGCACAGTTACATCACTTGGATGTTTACATTAAAAGAAGGCGATGTAAGCGTTAGGCGTGTTCCAGATTTATTGCGCGACAGCGACGTCGTGTTTACACACAAGTATTATACTGAGATAATTTGGTTTGTTTACGGATTAACTGCTTTGATTAGTTTGGATCTATTTTTCTATTTGCTAGTTTTGCCGGCGCTAATTACTCTACATGTATTTTGTCTACAGACCAGTGTGGTACATTATCCAAATCTTGGATATAAAAACTACAACACAAAAGACAATAGTACAAACATACCTTGGTTATTTTTATTAACGCAAGGGGAATGTTGGCATAATAATCATCACGGAGATCCTAAAAATCCTAACTACGGTGGAAGACATTGGTGGGAGTTAGATCCAACATTCTGGATAATCAAATTAATTCAAAAATGAATATTGCTATACTTTCATCGGTTTGCCCGTACCACCATCTAGCACAGTTACTAAAAAAAGAATCACACGTTTATCATTTTGGCGCTGCTGTAGGAGTAAAGCCGACTGATAACTATGAACCTATAACTACATGGTTACCTTACGATCTAAACGTAGGTAATGCCATGAAAAGATTTGCAGATTTTTCTAAAGATAAAAAAATTGATTTTGTCTTGGCGTCTGGGCTACCCGTACCCAGAAGTACATTTATCCACGACTACTTAAAAGAAAGAAAAATACCCTATCTGTTTGTTAATCCTAAAGTCACTGATTTAGAAAGAAGCAAACATTTAACTAAACAACTTCTTGCTAAGTGTAACATACCAACACCTGACTACCAGAAGATTGATGGTAGGTACCTTTATAAAAATTTTAAGACTATACCACGCCCATTTGTTGTGAAACTTGATTTTGTTTATCAATCGGGCCGACAGACGATTGTAGTCGATGATGAAAATTATGAAACAGTATTCGAAGAACTGTTTGGCTACTTAGTTAACGGCGATGCTCAATTGACAAACATTGCATTAGATACAGAAATTGTTCTAGAAGAATACTTAGAAATTAAAAGAGAATATTCTTACCATGCACTTTTTAATCAATCAAATTGGAAATACCTTGGGTCAGCACGAGATTACAAAAAGTTAAAAGAAGGCGATGTAGGGTATAATACAGTTGGTCTTGGCTGTTATAATGTTGAAGCAGATCCAATTGTACACGAGTATGCTGATAAAATTTATAACTTTTTAAAAGAATACTTAGGCCGCACAAAAAGTTTTTATCGGGGATTTATATTTTTAGGAATTGCTGTTGATAAAAATAATGTTCCTCATATCTTAGAAATTAATACACGAAGTGGCGATCCTGAATTATGTTCTATATTAGGTTCTATCGAAAACGATTTGTCAGAGTTATTTTATGCGGCCAGCGCAGATTTACCTATTCCAGATGTAGTACATAATAACAAGTCAACAGTTTCTGTTAGAGTTTTTAATAGAATTTACGACTGGCTTAAGCCTGCATCCTTTGTTCCAAAATTTGAAAATATACCCAACAACATAATACAGAGTATTGAAACATGTGCCGGCGCTACAATGGGCATTGAGCGATATTATATAAAACACTCTTTGTTTACCACAACTGCGGATACAAGACAAGAAGCAGCAAAACGAATCTATGATTATTTAGATACACAATATATAGGTCAATTTACCTATAGAAGGGATATAGGATACTTAGAATGAATTTAGACGACTTGGGTTACTACAAAGTTGGCACAGAAAAATTTCATAGTAAAATTTTAGCCATGTTCAAAGCACAGCAGCTAAGAACAGATATGGAGTGGGTTTTTAACGATCACATCTTTTCAGCAATCGACTGGACGCAGGAACCTAGTACTAGCATAGATGAATTTTATGCAATGAGAGCTCGACAGATAAGAGAACAGTACGACTATGTACTGTTGTTTTGTAGTGGCGGAGCAGACAGCACTAATATGTTTCACGCCTTTGTTAACAACGGACTACATGTCGACGAAGTAGTAGGTAGTGCTCCGTTGGAGGGTTTAAGAGATTGGAAAAATCCTGACCCTTCAGATACAAGAGTAGAGAATACCATTGAAGAAACGTTTCTTACACAAATCCCCTGGTTGAATACCATACAAACAAAGTACCCAAACATCAAAGTTACTCTACACGATTACTTTGAAGATATGCTTAATTACAAAGCCGATGATTGGCTGCTTAAATGTAATGACTGGTTACACCCAACCATGGCTGGGAGATATAATCTAGATCGTTACCCTCATTTAAAACGTATTGCTGAATCGGGTAAAAAAATTGCTGTTGTACAGGGCATTGATAAACCATCAATTGTTAGATCTAAAGATAATTTTTATATTATGTT
>JACCDL010529726.1_pt1 | contig 26156 bp, 25 predicted proteins | sample 7441931 | NCBI WGS metagenome assembly JACCDL01 (sample SAMN15323437, study PRJNA562643) | freshwater metagenome | isolation source: river surface water | place: USA:Blue River Watershed | collected 2017-08-16 | reverse complement strand
TGCCGCCTCATTACGACTCGATGATCGGCAAGATCATCGTGCACGGCGATACCCGTGAGCAGGCCATTGCCCGCATGCGCACGGCTCTGGCCGAAATGGTGGTGGAAGGCATCAACACCAATGTGCCGTTGCACCGCGAATTGATGGTCGACGCCAAGTTCATGGAAGGTGGAACCAATATCCACTACCTGGAACATTGGCTGGCAGATCACAAGCGCTGATGCCGGGTATACACGTGATGGGCTCGAGTGCGGAGGGCTGATGTTCGAACTCCGACTGCGAGTGCCGCAAGCACAGGTGGAAACGCTCAGCGAGGCCCTCGAGGCCCTGGACGCGTTGAGTGTCTCGGTGGAAGACGCTGACGCACACACCGAGGCCGAGCAAGCGCTCTTTGGTGAGCCCGGCATGCCACCACCCCAACCAGGGTGGGAACGCTCCAGCATCACTGCCCTGTTTGCCCAACACGACCAGGCCGAGGAGGCCGCCCGCCTGTTGCAGGCACAGGACTTTTTTTCGGGCTGTGAGTGGCTGGGCTTGCAGGCGGTGGCGGATCAGGATTGGGTGCGCTTGACGCAATCGCAATTCACCCCGGTCGAGATCACCCCAGACTTCTGGATCGTACCCACCTGGCATGAGCCGCCCACAGCGGCCAAGCGTTTCATTCGCCTGGACCCTGGCCTCGCGTTTGGCACTGGCACCCACCCTACCACGCGCATGTGTTTGCGCTGGATTGCACGGCATGACCTCTCGGGGCAGCGCGTGCTGGATTACGGATGCGGCTCAGGCATTCTGGCCATTGGTGCCGCCCTGCACGGAGCGGCGCACGTGGAAGGCGTGGACATTGACGACGCGGCGGTGATGGCCACGCAACTGAACGCCGAGGCCAACCAGGTGCGGGTGCACGCGGGGCTGCCTGACCTGGCCCAGGGGCCGTACCACACGGTGCTGGCCAATATCCTGGCCACCCCCTTGAAAGTGCTGGCGCCGCTGCTGTGCTCCCATGTGCAGGCCGGCGGTTCGCTGGTCTTGGCAGGTATCCTGGAGCGGCAAGCCGAGGAATTGACGCAGGCGTACGCACCGTATGTCCGTCTGACAGTGACCGATACCGAAGATGGCTGGGTGCTGATGACGGCACACACAGAATGACACAAAGGAACTCTTCATGGCTTCTCTGATTTGCGGCTCGCTTGCATTTGATTCCATCATGTCGTTTGAGGGGCGTTTTGCCGAGCAGATCCTGCCCGACCAATTGCACATCCTCAACGTGTCCTTCCTGGTCCCCGCCTTGCGACGCGACTTTGGCGGTTGTGCGGGTAATATCGCCTACAGCCTCAAGCAATTGGGGGGGACGCCGCTGCCCATGGCCACGCTGGGCCAAGATGGCGCGGAGTACCTGGATCGTCTGCGCGACTTGAATATTTCTACCGACCACGTGCGCTTGCTCAACGACACCTACACCGCGCAGGCCATGATCATGACCGACCGCGACAACAACCAGATCACCGCCTTCCACCCTGGCGCGATGATGCAGGCGCATATCACCCGTATCGTTGCCCACCCGGACGTGAAGCTCGCGATCATCTCGCCCGATGGTCGCGACGCCATGTTGCAGCATGCCGAACAATGTCATGCGGCGCATATTCCGTTTGTATTCGATCCGGGGCAGGGCTTGCCCATGTTTGACGGTGCCGAACTGGCCCGCTTCATCGAGCAGTCCACTTGGGTGACGGTCAACGACTATGAGGGCAAGTTGCTCACCGAACGCACGGGTTGGAGCTCGGCGGAGATTTCGCGCCGTGTCGACGGACTCATCGTGACCCTGGGAGCGCAGGGCTGCGAGGTGTGGCAAGACGGTGAGATGACGCACGTACCGCCCGTGCAAGCTACGCAGGTGGTGGACCCGACCGGGTGTGGTGATGCCTGGCGTGGTGCCTTGCTCTTCGGCCTGGAACAGGGCTGGTCGCTCAGTGAGTGTGCGGCGCTGGGCAACCGCGTGGGCGCGCTCAAGATTGCCAGCCGCGGCCCGCAAAACTATTCAATCGAGTGGTGACCAGTTGGCGCGCAGGGCGCCCACCGCGCTGATGCGCAGCTGTTTGCGGCGGGCGGTGGTGCCACGCAACACGCTGATGTCCCGTTTGGCAATGCCCAGGACATCCGCCAACCACTCGATCAGGGCCTGGTTGGCCTGACCATCCACGGGGGGTGCGTGCAGGCGCACCTTCAAAGCACCGTCATACACCCCGTCTGGCTGGGTGCGGGAGGCGCGCGGAATCACATGGATGTCGAGCACCACGGCGCCATCACTGTCTTGGCGACGCCAGCTGGGACAGCCATTCATCGTATGTTCCGATCAGACATGAAAAAGCCCGGGGCTTTGCAGCACCGGGCTTGAGGCTTGCGCCGAAACGTGGAACTCAGGGCTTGCCGGCCGTGGGAAACGGCCAGGCAGCTTGCGGGTTCAGCGTCGTCTGCGCCGCAGGGGCGGCAGGGGCAGCAGGTTTTTTCGCAGCTTTCTTCGCCGGCTTTTTCTTAGCGGCAGCTTTTTTCGCGGGCTTTTTAGCGGCTACTTTTTTCGCAGCAGCTTTCTTCGCCGGCTTTTTAGCGGCTTTTTTCGCTGCAGGCTTTTTCGCTGCAGGCTTTTTCGCTGCAGCTTTCTTCGCAGCCGGCTTTTTAGCGGCTACTTTTTTCGCTGCGGGCTTCTTGGCTGCAGCTTTCTTGGCTGCGGGCTTCTTGGCAGCGACTTTCTTGGCGGCCGGCTTTTTGGCTGCAGCTTTCTTGGCTGCGGGCTTCTTAGCGGCTACTTTTTTGGCTGCGGGCTTTTTCGCTGCAGCTTTCTTTGCGGTGGCCTTTTTTGCGGCCGGTTTTTTTGCAGTTGCCATGATGACTCCTAGATCAATTTAAAAGATCGTTGGGTAAAACACTTCGCGTTGGTTGGACAACGCCAAGCGATTCATGGTGTTGGACCCGGGTCCAGCACCATGAACACGGTACGCCTGCTCACAGTGGCCCGGCTTCGAGTGGCCAGGCTTGGTGTGAACAGACAAAACGGTAAACATGCTTGATAGATCTCAATCCCAGGACAAAGCACCACCAGACTGGTACTCGATCACGCGGGTTTCAAAGAAGTTGCGCTCTTTTTTCAGGTCAATCATCTCGCTCATCCAGGGGAAGGGGTTCTCCTCGTTGGGGAAGAGAGCTTCCAGACCGATCTGGGTGGCGCGACGGTTGGCAATGTATCGCAGATAGCCCTTGAACATCGAGGCATTGAGGCCCAGCACGCCACGCGGCATGGTGTCCTCGGCGTAGCGGTACTCGAGTTCGACCGCTTTGAGGAACAGTTCTTTGATCTCGGCCTTGAACTCAGAGGTCCACAGGTGGGGGTTCTCAAGTTTGATCTGGTTGATCAGGTCGATGCCGAAGTTGCAGTGCATGGACTCGTCACGCAGGATGTACTGGTACTGCTCGGCTGCACCGGTCATCTTGTTTTGACGACCCAACGCCAGGATTTGCGTGAAGCCCACATAGAAGAACAGGCCTTCCATCAGGCAGGCGAACACGATCAGCGACTTGAGCAGTGTCTGGTCGTCTTCCGGTGTGCCCGTGTGGAAATTGGGGTCCATGATCGCGTCGATGAACGGGATCAGGAACTCGTCCTTGTCACGGATGGAGGATACCTCGTGGTAGGCATTGAAGATTTCCGACTCGTCCAGACCCAGCGATTCCACGATGTACTGGTAGGCGTGGGTGTGGATGGCTTCTTCAAACGCCTGACGCAACAGGAACTGGCGGCACTCGGGTGCGGTGATGTGGCGGTAGGTGCCCAGCACGATGTTGTTGGCGGCGAGCGAATCGGCCGTCACAAAGAACCCGAGGTTGCGTTTGATGATGCGGCGCTCGTCCTCGCTCAAACCATTGGGGTCTTTCCACAGCGCGATGTCGCGGGTCATGTTGACCTCTTGCGGCATCCAGTGGTTGGCGCAGGTGGAGAGATATTTTTCCCAGGCCCACTTGTACTTGAAGGGGACGAGTTGGTTGACGTCGGTTTGGCCATTGATGATGCGCTTGTCAGCTGCATTCACACGGCGTGCGCTCACGGCAGCGGCACTGGCCAGGGGCGCAGCATCGAGTACAGAGGCGGAAACGGTGGCCCCATCGTGCAGCGTGCGCAAGGCAGGTGCGGGTGTGGCCAGAGGTGGGATATCCATCGCGCGGCCGGTGAGGCCGTTGGCTTGTGAAGTTGGCGATGTGGGCTTGACTTCTTCGTCCCAGGTCAGCATAGAGCGTTTTCCAATGTCCGGATTATGTGCGACATGATGCAAATTGCAAAGTGTTCATTCACATCGTGCTCGCAAAGTGTTGTTCATTAACATCGACTCGCGCGAGACCTCGCGGTCTCGCCTCGAATCACTGACAGGCTTCGCACGTCGGATCATCGACGCCGCAAAACTTGATATCGGTGGCAGGCGTTGCATCCATTTGCGCGCGTGCCGCTGCTGCTGCTGCTTCCATGGCGCTCATGCCACCACCACTCGCGCCCGAGGACACGGCGTTGAGTTGACCGGCTTGCACCGTGGACTTCTCGGCGTGCGTGGCACTGATGGTGCGCAGGTAGTAAGTGGTCTTCAAGCCGCGCAGCCACGCCAGCTTGTAGGTCTCGTCCAGCTTCTTGCCCGATGCGCCGGACATGTAGATGTTGAGCGACTGTGCCTGGTCAATCCATTTCTGACGACGGGCCGCCGCTTCCACCAACCACTCCGTCTCGACCTCGAAGGCGGTGGCGTACAGCGCCTTGATGTCCTGCGGCACACGATCGATCGGTCGCAGCGAGCCGTCAAAGTGCTTGAGGTCCATGACCATCACGTCATCCCACAAACCCAGGCGCTTGAGGTCACGAACCAGGTAGGCGTTGATGATGGTGAATTCGCCCGACAAGTTGGACTTGACGGACAAGTTGCCAAAGCACGGTTCGATGGAAGCATCCACGCCGATGATGTTGGAGATGGTGGCCGTGGGGGCAATGGCCACGCAGTTGGAGTTGCGCATGCCGTCTTGGGCGATCTTGCGGCGCAGGGCATCCCAGTCGAGGGTGGACGAGCGGTCCACTTCCACATAGCCGCCGCGCTCACGCGCCAGCAGGTCCAGGGTGTCAGGGGGCAGGATGCCCTGGTCCCACAGCGAGCCTTTGTAGCTGGAGTACTTGCCACGCTCGCGGGCCAGCTCGGTGGAGGCCCAGTAGGCGTAGTAGCAGATGGCTTCCATGGAGCGGTCAGCGAATTCCACCGCTTCTTTGGAGGCGTAGGGAATGCGCAGGGCGTAGAGGCTGTCTTGGAAGGACATCACGCCCAGGCCCACCGGGCGGTGGCGCAGGTTGGAGTCGCGTGCCTTCTTGACGGCGTAGTAGTTGATATCGATCACGTTGTCGAGCATGCGCATCGCCGTGCTGATGGTGCGCTTGAGCTTGTCGTGATCGATTTCCTTGCCGTTGGGACCGTCTTTGAGGTGCTGCAGCAGGTTGACAGAACCCAGGTTGCACACGGCCGTTTCGGTGTCGCTGGTGTTGAGCGTGATCTCGGTGCACAGGTTGGACGAGTGCACCACGCCGGCATGCTGTTGGGGCGAGCGCACGTTGCAGGCGTCTTTGAAGGTGATCCAGGGATGACCGGTCTCGAACAGCATGGTCAGCATCTTGCGCCACAGGTCGGCGGCCTGCACCGTGCGGCTGGGCTTGATCTCGCCGCGACGGGCTTTGTCTTCGTAGGCCAGGTAGGCTTTCTCGAAGTCGGTGCCGAACTTGTCGTGCAGGTCGGGGGCGTCGGACGGCGACAGCAAGGTCCACTCACCTTTTTCCATGACACGGCGCATGAACAGGTCGGGGATCCAGTTGGCGGTGTTCATGTCGTGGGTGCGGCGGCGGTCGTCACCCGTGTTTTTGCGCAGTTCGAGGAATTCCTCGATGTCCAGGTGCCAGGTTTCCAGGTAGGTGCAGACAGCGCCTTTGCGCTTGCCGCCTTGGTTCACCGCCACGGCGGTGTCGTTGACCACCTTGAGGAACGGCACCACGCCTTGGGATTCGCCATTGGTGCCTTTGATGTGGCTTCCCAGAGCGCGCACGCGGGTCCAGTCATTGCCCAGACCACCAGCAAACTTGGACAGCAAGGCGTTTTCTTTGATGGACTCGTAGATGCCATCCAGGTCGTCGGGCACGGTGGTGAGGTAGCAGCTCGAGAGCTGCGAGCGCAGGGTGCCGCTGTTGAACAGGGTGGGCGTGCTGGACATGAAGTCGAACGAAGACAGCACCTCGTAGAACTCGATAGCCCGCGCTTCGCGGTCGATTTCATTGAGCGTGAGGCCCATGGCCACACGCATGAAGAACGTTTGCGGCAGCTCGATGCGGGTCTTGCGCACGTGCAGGAAATAGCGGTCGTACAGGGTTTGCAAACCCAGGTAGTCAAACTGCAAGTCGCGCTCGGCTTTCAGGGCCCGGGCCAGACGCGGCAGGTCAAATTGCAGCAGTTTCTCGTCGAGCAGCTCGTTGTCCACGCCTTTCTTGATGAAAGCGGGGAAGTTGTCCACGTAGTGGGCGGCCATCTGGTCCTGGGTGACCTCGGTGCCCAGCACTTCCTTGGCAATGGTGTGCATGAGCAGACGTGCGGTCACGTAGGTGTAGTCCGGGTCTTTCTCGATGAGGGTGCGCGCGGCCAGAATGGCGGCCTTGAACACTTCCTCGATGGGCACGCCGTCGTAGAGGTTGCGCAGAGTCTCGGCCACGATGGGGTCAGCCTTGACGTCGGCACCCAGGCCGGCGCAGGCGTTTTCAATGATCTGTTGCAAGCGTGCAAGGTCCAGTGCCACGCGCTGACCGCCGTCGATCACGTGCAGGGTGGGTTGGGCCGGGGCCTGCACTTCTTTTTGGGCCGCACGCTCCTGGGCGCGCCGCTCTCGGTACAGCACATAGGCGCGTGCGACCTCATGGTGGCTACCACGCATGAGTCCCAGTTCAACCTGGTCTTGCACGTCCTCGATGTGGAAGGTGCCACCACCGGGGCGCGAGCGCATGAGGGCGCGCACGACGTTTTGCGTCAGATCGTCCACGGTTTCGCGAACGCTGGCCGAGGCCGCCCCCTGGGTGCCGTGCACAGCCAGGAAGGCCTTCATCATGGCCACCGCAATTTTGGCGGGCTCGAAGGGCACCACGGCGCCGTTGCGACGAATGATCTGGTAATGGGCCAGCGCGGAGGCTTGGGGTGGGGCGGCTCGGTCTACGCCAAGGGTCAGGTGGGGCGCCTGGGCGATGCCAGGGGCGTGGGAGGCTGCGATCTGCATAGTGGTAGAGGTCCTTCGGTGTTCATCGAGGGTCGCTTGGCAACAAGATAAGGCCGGGTTGCCGGGACACCTGGGCGCGTGCCAACAGTCACAACATCACGCCAGGTGACACTATATCTGGGGTCGCGTGGCTTTTCAACACACTACCGGTAGTGTTTGGGGGGTTGACAGCCGGTTCGAACCGGGGGTTGGAAAAGGCGCGTGATCGTCGGTGGAGGTGGGGCGACGCGTGAAAGCCCCGGCAATTCGAGGAGTCCTTGAAAAAGCCTAGCAAAATTGCGGGATATCGGCCCTTTTGGGTGGCCGGTGCGCATGAATTCGAGCTTTCGTCGCCCATCTGTCACCGGTGATGGTCGAGTTCTGCGTGCCCAGCGATCGGGTAGGCGATTGAAAGCTCGACTGGGCTAGTCGGGAAAATACTGAGCGGGCCAGCTCAGCGAGTGTTGCAAATTGGCCCAGTCGAAGCCCGCGCCGGGATCGTGCTTGCGTCCTGGCGCGATGTGTTCGTGTCCGGCCACATGCGCCAGCGGGTAACGCTGCGCCAGGGCCGCGCACAAGGCGCTGAGGGTTTCGTACTGCGCGGTCTCAAAGCTCAACCCCTCCAGCCCCTCCAACTCGATGCCAATCGAGTCGTCGTTGCATTGCTCACGACCCCGGTAGCGGGAGACCCCGGCATGCCAGGCGCGCTCGTCGCAGCTCACGAATTGCACCAACTCACCGCCGCGGCGGACGAAAAAGTGAGCGGAAACGCGCAACCCGCGGATCTGCTGGAAGTAGGGGTGAGCGTCCCAGTCCAGGGTGTTGGTGAACAGGGCTTGCACCTGCGGGCCGCCGTAGTGCCCCGGCGGCAGGCTGATGGAGTGGATGACCACCAGGTCAACCACCGCTCCCAAGGGGCGGGGGCCGAAGTTGGGTGAGTCGACGCGGCGAGCATACCGGTACCAGCCTTGGTCCCACAGCGCATTCTCTCGGGGTAACAGCGAAGCGGCGGGGGTGTTCATGGGGGCGACGTCAGGCTTCGTGGTGTTGCCGGTGGGCTGGGCTGCAGTAAAGCCCTCGCTCGCCTTGGACGGCGTCTTCCAGGGGCAGGTGCAGGCCGCAGTGCAGGCATTGCGTCATGGGGCGTGTCGAGGCGGGCGGGGCGGCGCTGGAGGGAGAGGCCGGGGGGTGTCGTGGGGGGGTGGGGCGTTGGCCGCGCTTGCTCTGGCGCAGCCACCAGACCCCGCCCAGCACGATCAAGAGCAGCAGCAACCACTTCATGCCGAGCGTCCCAGCACGACTTCCAGCACAAAACGTGATCCCGCATAGGCCAGCAGCAACAGACCTGCGCCGATGTAGAGCACCCGAGCGGCTTTGCGTCCACGCCAGCCCAGTTGCTGGCGCGCCAGCAGCAGCCCGGCAAAGGTCAGCCAGGCCAGCACCGAAAACACGGTTTTGTGGTCCCATCGCCAGGCCTTGTCGGGTCCATAGAGCACATCGCCAAACCACCAGCCCGCCAGCAGCGTGGCGGTGAGCAGGACAAACCCGGCACTCACAAACCGGAACGTGAGTCGCTCCAGCGTCATCAGGGGCACGCCGGTCTGGGGTTCAGTGGCCTGACGAATCTGGGTTTCGGTGCGCACCATCAACCAGGCATGGAGGACCGCCGCACCGAACAAGCCATAGGAGGCCAGCCCCAGCGCCCAGTGCAAAGGCAACCAAACCGAGGCGCTGGTGTGCAGCGCTTGCCCGGGGAAGGTCAGGGAGAGCAGCACCGACAGCCCCCCTAGCAAGGCGAGAGCCCCGCGCGTTTGCATCAGCGGGAACCATTGGTGCTCCAGCCAGTAGAACGACAGCACCAGCCAGACGGTCGCCGACAAGGCCGGCGCAAAGCCGAAACGGATCAGGCCATCATCGCCACTGCCCAGCAACACGATGACTGACAAACCATGCAGCAGCCAACCGCCCCAGACCAGGGCCTGGGTGTGTCGATCCTGCAGTCGCCCTCCCCACAAGGCGAGCAAAGCATAGACAGTCGCCGCCCCTAAGCCGGTGAGCAGACTGTAAACGTTGGCGCTAGCTAGAATCATGGCTGCAGTTTAGCGATTTATCGACCATGGCTTCAGCGCTCACCGACAAACTCTCACGCCTGGTCAAGCAGATCAGCGGCCAGGCCCGCATCACCGAATCCAACGTCGCAGACATGCTGCGTGAGGTCCGCATGGCCCTGCTCGAGGCCGATGTGGCGCTGCCGGTGGTGCGCGACTTCATGGCGCGGGTGAAGGATCAGGCGCTGGGGCAAGAGGTGCTGGGCTCGCTCAAGCCGGGTCAGGCCCTGGTGGGTATCGTGCAGCGCGAGTTGGCCGCCACCATGGGCGAGGGTGTCTCCGACATCAACCTTGCAGCGCAACCTCCGGCAGTCATTCTGATGGCGGGTTTGCAGGGCGCCGGTAAAACCACCACCACGGCCAAGCTGGCCCGCCACCTCATTCAAAAGCGCAAGAAGAAAGTGCTGACGGTGTCCGCCGACGTGTACCGTCCGGCGGCCATCGAGCAGCTGAAAACCGTCACGGCCCAGGCTGGCGCCGAGTGGTTCCCCAGTGAAGCGGGCCAGAAGCCCGCTGATATTGCTCGCGCAGCACTGGACCATGCCAAGCGGCATTTCTTTGACGTGTTGCTGGTGGACACCGCCGGTCGTCTGGCGATTGACGAAGCGCTGATGCGCGAAATCCAGGAACTGCACCAACTGCTCAACCCGGTGGAAACGCTCTTCGTGGTCGACGCCATGCAGGGCCAGGACGCGGTCAACACGGCCAAGGCGTTCAAAGATGCACTGCCTTTAACGGGGATTGTGCTGACCAAGATGGACGGTGACTCACGCGGCGGCGCGGCGCTCTCGGTGCGGCAAATCACCGGCGCGCCCATCAAGTTTGCCGGCACCAGCGAGAAGATTGACGGCCTGGAGGTGTTCGATGCCGATCGCCACGCCGGGCGCGTGCTCGGCATGGGCGACATCGTGGCGCTGGTCGAGCAGGTCACCGCCGGTGTCGACATGGAGGCGGCGCAAAAGCTGGCCGCCAAAGTCAAGAGCGGAGACGGCTTTGATTTGAATGATTTTCTGGCGCAACTTCAGCAAATGCGCCAGATGGGTGGCCTCTCCAGTCTGATGGACAAACTGCCGGCGCAGTTGCAGGCCAAGGCCCAGGACACCGACTTGCAGCGGGTTGAGCGCGACATGTTGCGCAAGCAGGGCATCATCCACAGCATGACACCCAGAGAGCGCAGCAAGCCCGACCTCATCAAGGCCACGCGCAAGCGGCGTATTGCGGCTGGCGCCGGGGTTCAGGTGCAGGAAGTCAACCGCCTGCTCAATGAATTCGGCCAGATGCAGGACATGATGAAGAAGATGCGCGGCGGCGGCCTCATGAAGATGATGAAGCGCCTGGGGGGCATGAAGGGCATGGGCGGCATGGGGGGCGGTGGCTTCCCCGGCATGCGCTGACCTGCCAGGTTCAGCGCATGCCAGGCCTGACGGGGCCCTTTGCCTGACAAGTCAGGCGGTTTCCCGCACCACCACCTCGCCGCGCAGCGAGTGCGGCAGCGCCGAGGTGATGCGCACCTGCAGCATCTGACCCACCAGCCGTGCGCCGCCACCACCCGCAGCAAAGTTGACGATGCGATTGCACGCGGTGCGTCCCATCAACTCGTTCGGGTCCTTGCGTGAAGGCCCTTCCACCAGTATCGCTTGCACGGTGCCCACCCGGCTCTCGCTGATGCGGCGCACCTGGGTTTCCACGGCAGCCTGCAGGGTTTGCAAGCGGCGCAGTTTGACCTCATGGGGGGTGTCATCGGGCAAATTGGCGGCGGGTGTGCCCGGGCGGGGGCTGAAGATGAAGCTGAAGGAGGCGTCAAACCCCACGTCGTCGATGAGCTTCATCATCTTGCCGAAATCGTCCTCGGTTTCGCCGGGAAAACCGACGATGAAGTCCGAGCTGAGCGAGAGCCCGGGGCGAACCGCACGCAGCTTGCGGATGGTGCTTTTGTATTCCATCGCGGTGTAGCCGCGCTTCATGGCCATGAGGATGCGGTCGCTGCCGTGCTGAACCGGCAGGTGCAGGTGGCTGACCAGTTGCGGCACGCGGTCGTACACCTCGATCAGACGCTGGGTGAACTCGTTGGGGTGGCTGGTGGTGTAGCGCAAGCGCTCGATGCCAGGAAGCTCGGCCACATACTCCAGCAACAGAGCAAAGTCGGCTATCTCGGCGGTCCCCCCCATGGCGCCGCGGTAGGCATTGACGTTTTGGCCCAGCAGGGTGATTTCCTTCACGCCTTGTGCGGCCAGACCGGCCACCTCGGTGAGCACGTCGTCGAGCGGTCGGCTGACCTCTTCGCCGCGGGTGTACGGCACCACGCAGTAACTGCAGTATTTGGAACAGCCTTCCATGATGCTCACGAAGGCGCTCGCCCCTTCCACACGCGCGGGTGGAAGGTGGTCGAATTTCTCGATCTCAGGAAAGCTGATGTCCACCTGCGGCTTGCGCAGGGCTTCGCGCTGGTTCAGCAATTCGGGCAGGCGGTGCAGGGTTTGCGGGCCGAACACCACGTCCACGAAGGGCGCACGTGCCACGATGGCCTCGCCCTCCTGGCTGGCCACACAACCGCCCACGGCGATCTTCACACCCTTGGCCTTGAGGTGCTTGACGCGCCCCAGGTCCGAGAAGACCTTTTCTTGCGCCTTCTCGCGCACCGAGCAGGTGTTGAAGAGGATGAGGTCGGCTTCCTCGACGTTGTCGGTTTGTTCGTAACCCTGGGCCTGACCCAGCACGTCGACCATCTTGTCCGAGTCGTACTCGTTCATCTGGCAGCCGAAGGTTTTGACGAAGACTTTGCGGCTCATGGACGAGCCTCCCCGTGGGGGCAGGAGCAGCGGTTCATGGTGTAGATCCAGAGGCTGTTAAAACCATCATTTTAATTCCCCGTTTATCATGCGCCGATGACCACCTTCACACGCGTCGTTTTATTCACCGATACCGACGGTCGGGCCCGATTCCGCGAGGAGTCCATTCCCCTGGACCAGGGAACGCCGCAGTCGCAACTCTCGACCCTGATGGCCAGTGGCGGCTACCAGTTGCGCCACAGCCCGGTGGGGTTTCGCAGCCAGTTTCATGTGAGCCCGCACCCGCAGTGGGTCTTCATCTTGGGCGGTCACATGGAAATTGGCTTGCAGGACGGAAGCTCCCGGGTGTTCAGCCCCGGCGAGCATTTCTACTCCGCCGATTTGCTGCCCGACGGTGCAAGCTTTGACGCCCGTGTGCATGGACACTGGAGCCGTCAGGTGGGCGCTGATCCCCTGGTCACCTTGTTCGTGCGCGGTTGATCGCGCGCGACATCTTTCCGAAGCTTGCTGGAGATCCGGCCATGTGGACCCCCTCTCTGCGTTATCCCGAACCCGCGATCGACGTGCTCGACCCGCGGTTTTTGAAGTACCGCGTGATGAACGCCTCCATCGAACGACTGGCCACCGGGTTTCGCTGGTGTGAAGGACCGGTGTGGATGGGCGATACGCGCCAACTCATCTGGAGTGACATTCCCAACGACCGGCTTATGCGGTGGGACGACGCCAGCGGGGCGGTGAGCGTGTTGCGTCAGCCCTCGCAGCAGGCCAATGGCAACACGCGTGACCGACAAGGGCGGTTGATCACCTGCGAGCACCTGGGCCGGCGCGTCACGCGCACCGAGTACGACGGCAGCCTCACTGTCATCGCCGACCGCTACCAGGGCAAGCGGCTGAATTCGCCCAACGACGTGGTGGTCAAGTCGGACGACTCCATTTGGTTCACTGACCCGCCCTTTGGCTTGCTGGGTTGGTACGAGGGCGTGCCCGTGCCACAGGAGTTGCCTACCCACGTCTACCGCGTGGACGGAGCCACCGGCGACATCACCCTGGTGTGCGCCGACATCAACCGACCCAATGGCCTGTGTTTTTCCCCGGATGAACAGCGGATGTACATCGTCGAGTCGGGCACCACGCCCCGGCGCATCCATGTGTTCGACCTCTCGGACGATGGCCGGCAGCTGCGCAACGGTCGCTTGTTCATGACCGCCGATACCGAGGGCACGCCCGACGGTTTTCGATGCGATGTGGACGGCAACCTCTGGGCCGGCTGGGGCATGGGGGAGGGCCACGACGGGGTGCGGGTGTTTGCGCCGGACGCTACGCCATTGGCTCATATCCATTTGCCCGAGCGCTGTGCCAACGTGTGCTTTGGGGGTGCCCGACGCAACCGCTTGTTCATGGCGGCCAGTCATTCGTTGTACGCGCTGTACGTCAACACGCAAGGCGCCACGGCCTGTTGAGTGGCCATGTGCCTGGGCCGCGCTTTGTATGTCCGGGGTGAAGAGGATGCTGTTGTGGGGGCGCTTACCCATGGGATGCACGATAAAAACGCATCAAACTGATGCATCACACCCATGCATCCAACCCACACACCCAAACAAACGGCCCACCGAGGTGGGCCGTTCTAGGTCAACCCATCGCCCCTGAGGGGCGAAGGATCACTTCTTGGCTTCAGCCGCCGGGGTATCGGCAGCCTCTTCGACCGTCGTCACCACCGACACCAGCACCGGGTTGGACTTGCCGTGGGTCACAGCGGTCACGCCCTTGGGCAGGGTGATGTCGTTCAGGTGCAGCGAGGTGCCTTTCTTCAGGCCGCTCAGGTCCACGGCGATGAATTCGGGCAGATCGGCGGGCAGGCAGGACACTTCCAGTTCGGTCACCACGAGGTTGACCAGACACTGGTCGGCTTTGACTGCCGGGGAAGTTTCCTGGCCGCTGTAGTGCAACGGCACTTTCATGTGCAGCTTGGTGTGGGCGTCCACGCGCTGGAAGTCCACGTGCAGCACGAGCTGCTTGAACGGGTGGTACTGCACGTCACGCAACAGCACCTGGGAGGATTGACCCTTGAGTTCCATGTCCAGGATGGTGGCGTGGAAGGCTTCCTTCTTGAGGGCGTGCCACAGGGCGTTGTGATCGAGCTCGATCAGGCTGGGTTCAGCCGTGCCCCCGTAGACGATACCGGGCGTGCGACCCGTGATGCGCAGACGGCGGCTCGCACCCGTTCCCTGCTTGGCGCGCTCAAAAGCGACAAATTTCATAGCAAACTCCTGTTTGAACCCACCGCGACCAGTGAGGCTCAGGTTTTAAAAAAGGACTGCGAACAGTCCAGCGGGATGCTCCCCTGACCGATGACAACTTAGAACAGCTGATCCTGGTCGGAGAACAAACTCATCACCGACTCGCCCTTGGCAATCCGCGAGACCGTTTCGGCGATCAGCGGAGCCACAGAGAGTTGGCGGATTTTCCGGCACTGCGAGGCAGACTCGCTGAGCGGAATGGTGTTGGTGATCACCACCTCGTCAAGCGCGTCGCCCTTGGCAATGCGCTCGATGGCAGGACCGGAAAAAATGGGGTGGGTACAGTAGGCGTAGACCTTTTGGGCGCCACGCTCTTTGAGCACCTCGGCGGCTTTGACCAGGGTGCCGGCGGTGTCGATCATGTCGTCCATGATGACGCAGTTGCGGCCCTCGATATCACCGATGACGTGCATGACCTCGGACACATTGGCCTTGGGACGGCGCTTGTCAATAATGGCCAGGTCGCAACCCAGTTGCTTGGCCAAGGCGCGTGCGCGCACCACGCCACCCACATCGGGGGAGACCACAATCAGGTCGTCGTAGTTTTTCTGGCGCAAATCGCCTAAGAGCACCGGCGAAGCGTAAATGTTGTCCACCGGAATGTCGAAAAAGCCCTGGATCTGGTCGGCGTGCAAGTCCATGGTGAGCACCCGTGCCACACCGACGGTTTGCAACAGGTTGGCCACCACTTTCGCGGAAATCGGCACCCGCGAAGAGCGGGGACGACGGTCCTGACGGGCGTACCCAAAGTAGGGAATGACGGCACTGATGCGCTCGGCCGAGGCGCGCTTGAGCGCATCGACCATGATGAGCAATTCCATCAGGTTTTCGTTGGTCGGTGCGCAGGTGGACTGGATGACGAACACGTCACGGGCGCGCACGTTTTGGTTGATTTCAACCGTGACCTCGCCATCGGAGAAGCGGCCCACGCTGGCCGCCCCGAGATCGGTGCCCAGGTGCTGAACAATTTCCTGGGCCAGCACCGGATTGGCATTGCCGGTGAACACCATGAAATCGGAGTTGTTGGGCGTGGACGACATGACGGCGGCGGATGAAAGGTGAACCAATAACCGGCAACACCGAAGCGGCTGGCGAAGTCACCAAGGCCGTATCAAGTGTCGTCGCAAAAACGGTGGCAGGGGAGGAAGGACTCGAACCCTCGCATGCCGGAATCAAAATCCGGTGCCTTGACCAACTTGGCGACTCCCCTACACGGGTGAGCAGTCTAATCCACTCACCGATAACTTGTCCCCGAAGCCCACCCAGCCAGGGGGTGGTGATTCAGGTTGCTGCAGACCCGACCTTGCCAGCCCGCGGGGAGCGCTTTCATCACCCAGTCAGCCGGGCAAGGAGCGAACACCGCGCTGCCCGAGCCTGTCATGCGAGGCGAGAGGCCTTGGGACATGAGCCACTGAAGGGCATCCGTTACCGCGGGGCACATGCGTTGCGCGACAGGCTGCAAGACGTTGTGGCCAAAGCCAATAGGCGATGCAGCGAAGTCTTCCATTGTAGCAGTTTTGCAGTCCCGCTCCAAAGCCGGGTCTCGAAAGATGAGTGCGGTCTCCAGGCCCTGATCGGGTTTGACCACGGCAAACTGGCCCGCTGGCAGCGAGATGGGCTGGATGCGCTCGCCGATACCTTCGACCCAGGCGTTGTGCCCGCGCAGGAAAAAAGGCACATCCGCGCCCAGTGCCAGTCCCAGGGGCAGCAGTCGCTCCAGGGGCCAATCCAGTTCCCACAGGCGGTTGAGCGCGAGCAGGGTGGTGGCAGCGTCCGAGGAACCGCCGCCCATGCCGGCCTGTGCGGGCAACTGCTTGTCTATGGCGATGTGTGCGCCCCAAGGGGTGCCGCTGGCCGTTTGCAAGGCACGCGCAGCACGCAGGATCAGGTCGTCTGCGGGCAATGGGGTGCTCAGGTCCTCGCGGCTGAGCTGGCCGTTGGGGCGTCGCTCCATGTGCAGCCGATCCGCCCAGTCGATCAGCATGAAGACCGACTGCAGCAGGTGGTAGCCGTCCTCGCGTCGACCGGTGATGTGCAAAAACAGGTTGAGCTTGGCGGGAGCGGGCAAGTCGGTGAGGGTCATGGCAGGCGCGTCGACAGGCAAACAGCGGGATGACAGAGGTCAGGGGTTCAGCCGAAGTCGCAATTCCAGGGTGGGTGCGGGGTGACGTCGTCGCGCCACCAGGGGCTGATCCGGGGCGGGTAGCGAGACCAGGTCCCAGCCCTCTAGCGCGACGGCACGTCCTTCCAGCCAGGCAAACACGGTGGGTACTGGCAGCGCCGTGCCCAGGGTTTGCATGAGCAATGCATCCAGGGAACTGAAGTGCAACTGCTCCTGTCCGCGTGACCAGACGGCCTCGCCCGGTGCCCAACGCAACAGACCATGGGAAATGCCCAAGGGACCGTACAGGGTAAGTTGCCCGACCTCTGGGCTTCCCTGCAAGCTGATGTCGGCCTGGGTGATGGTGGGGGGGGTGGTGTCCACGCGCAAAAACAAACGTCCTTCACGCACCAAGGTCTGTACGGGCAGCGATACGGAAGGGACCAAAGGCGGGGTGTTGCAACCCAGAAGGAGCAGCAAGCTCACGCAGGCAGCCCAGGCGTTGCTTCCCAGTCCGGCAAGCCTCCAGGGTGTCGACCGGGCTTGGGGTGGCCGTTTCACGACGTTCACAACGCCACCTGCAAGCGTTGCAGGGTATTTCGTAAGGTGGTGTTGTCGGGTGCGGTGCGAAGCCCTTCGCGCCAGACCTGTCGCGCTTGTTCGTGCTGGCCCAGGGTCCACATCACCTCGCCCAGGTGGGCCGCAATTTCAGCATCCGCGCGCGTGCGATAGGCTTTTTGCAGGAGCCGCAGCGCCTCCTGGTGACGACCCAGTCGGAATTCGACCCATCCCAGGCTGTCGGTGATGAAGGGGTCATCCGGCGTCTGCGCCAGGGCCCTGACGATCAGTTCTCGAGCTTCCTCGAGCCGGATGCCTCGGTCCGCCCAAGAGTAACCCAGGGCGTTGAGCGCCTGGTAGTGGGTGGGGGTGCGCGCAATGATGTCGCCCAGCAGCCGCTCCATATCCTCGAGCCGGTTCATTTTTTCGGCCACCATGGCTTGCTCGTATTGCAACTCGGCGTCGTTGGGCTCGCGCGTCAGCGCCTGGGTCAGTCGATCGTAGGCAGCCTCCAAGGCTTGGTTGTCGCGCAGCAGTTGCACCTCGGCCATCAATTTGGTGCGGCGCTCTGACGGGTTGCGCTCGGGCAGGTCAGCGATCAGCTGGCGCGCCTGCGGCATCTTGCCCTGGCGGGCCAGGATGCTGGCGCGCTGGATCTGAACACGTGCGAGGCTGCGCGGGTCGTCGATGCGTGACAGCCATGACTCGGCGACAGCGTCATCGCCGCGTCGGCTGGCGATTTGCGCCAAGCCCAGGTAGGCCTGGGCCAACTCGCGCTGGAGCTTGGCATCTCGGACATCCACGATGCCCAGGTAGCGTTTCCAGGCCGCCTCAGCGGCGGGGGCCTCGCCCCTTTCCGCCAACACGCTGCCCAGCAGCAACCAGGCGGGAGAAAAATCCGGTTGTTGCTGGCTCAAACGGGTCAACTGGAGGGTGGCTTCATCCAGGCGCAGTTGCTCAATCAGCACCCGAGCCAGCCCCAGGCGCAAGTCGGGTTGCGGGTGCTTGTCCAGGGCGGAGGTCACCATCGCCTCGGCGCCGGGGTGGCGTTGCGACATGAGCTCCAGGCCCAGCCACACTGGGGCTGGAGACGAGTTGTCCAAGGCCAGGCTGCGTTGGGCAGCCTGAAAACTGCCGTCCAGGTCACCGGCCAGCAAACGCATATGTCCGATCACAGTCCAGCTGATTGGTCCGGTGTCAGTGCGCGACTGGAAAGGCGCCAGGGCCTGTTCGATGACCTGAGCCGCCTGCTTTTTGTTGGTGACACGGGCGTACAGCCCCGGAATAGAGACCAGGGCGCTGGCGCGCTCATTCGCTGGTGCGAGGTTGATATCGGTGCGAAGGGGAATCAGCGTGTCGGCTACTCGGTTCAGCGCCAGCAGGATTTGCAACACGTGGCGGTTGGCCTCGCGTGATTGCGGATGGGCTTGTCGCCACGCGTTGGCGGCCTCCAGAGCCGCATCGCCAGAGCGCGATTGCAAGGCGATATCCACGGCTCGCTGAAAGAGCCGTGTGTCACCGGTACGGCGCGCAGCATCCAGCAGCAGTGAATACCCCACACCGGGTTCGCCTTGGTAGGTGTTGAGTTCGCCCAGCAGGATTTGGAACATCAACTCGGCGCTGAGTGGCGAGTTGTTCACGGGTTCGCGAACAGCCGTACCGACCGCTGTCGTGCCTTGAGACCAGGCAGGCGGTGCCAGCATGAACAAGGGGAGCAGTGCAGGGAGCAAGGCCCCAAACCGGTAAAACCAGGTGCGAACCCTGGGGGAGGCGATCCCCTGCCCACGCCCGAGGCTAGAAACAGAAGTGGTGGGCAAGGCGTGGTGCATGGCCTGGCATGATAATCCCACGTCACTCGTCCCTGCCCGACATGCCTGAATTACCCGAGGTTGAAGTCACCCGTCTGAGCTTTGCCACACGCATCGCTGGTGCACGCATTGTCTCGGTGCGATTGGGCAAACCCTTGCGCTGGCCCCTGGGGGTCGACCCTGCAAGCTTGGCGGGGCGACAGGTCCTGGGTGTCAGGCGCCGGGGCAAATACCTGCTGGTGGACCTGAGCCAAGGCTTGCTGCTGCTGCACTTGGGTATGTCGGGCGCTTTGTCTTTTGGCCCGCCCCGTTCTCCGGCAGGAAAGCATGATCACCTCGACCTGGAGACCGACCGCGGGTTGTTACGACTGCATGACCCCCGTCGTTTCGGGGCCGTGGTGTACGCCGAGAGTGAGGCCGACCCGGTGGCGAAGAAGCTACTGGGTGGGCTGGGTGTCGAGCCGCTGTCCGAGGAGTTTGAGTTGATGGCCTTTCATCAGGGTCTGCGACAGCGCCGCGCGCCTATCAAACAACTGTTGCTGGCGGGGGACCTGGTGGTGGGGGTGGGCAACATCTACGCCAGTGAGGCGCTGTTTCGCGCCGGTATTCGACCCACGGTGGCAGCTTGTCGAATCAGCAAACCCCGCGCCGAGCGCTTGCGCCTGGCAATTCGCGAGGTACTGGCACGGGCCCTGGAGGTGGGCGGCAGCACCTTGCGCGACTTCAGCAATGCGAAAGGCGAGAGCGGCTACTTTCAATTGGAGATGCTGGTCTATGACCGCGCCGGGGAGCCTTGTCGGCAATGTGGCACAACCATCCGGCAGATTCGACAAAGTCAGCGCTCCACGTTTTACTGTCCCGCATGCCAAAAGCCCTGACGCCTTCGACGGATACGTTTGCCCACGGACTTGTGCGCTGGCAGCGCCAGCATGGACGACACGACCTGCCCTGGCAGCGCACACGGGACCCGTACCGGGTTTGGTTGTCCGAAGTGATGCTGCAGCAGACGCAGGTGAGCACAGTGGTGGGCTACTACGACCGATTTCTGGCTCGTTACCCGCAGGTGGCAGCATTGGCCGCCGCACCGCTGGACGATGTGATGGCACTGTGGAGCGGGTTGGGGTATTACAGCCGTGCGCGCAATTTGCATCGGTGTGCGCAAGCGGTGGTGGCGCAGCATGGGGGCGAGTTTCCCCGCCATGCACACGTGTTACAGACCTTGCCAGGCATTGGCCGCTCAACGGCCGCGGCTATTGCATCCTTGTGCTTTGAGGAGCGCATCGCCATTCTGGATGGCAACGTGAAACGCGTGCTCACCCGGGTGCTGGCGTTTGACCAGGACCTGGCCAAATCCGCCGCCGAAAAAGCTTTGTGGGCCTTGGCGCAATCGATGCTGCCCGAGCACGGCCGTGACATGCCGGCTTACACGCAAGGGGTCATGGACTTGGGGGCCACGGTCTGCACCCGCACCCAGCCCCGTTGCCCGGCTTGCCCGGTACGCCCGCTGTGTCAGGCCCATCAGCGCAACGAGACCGATCGATTTCCTATCAAGACGCGCACACTGCGCCGGTCATCGCAATCCTGGTGGTGGTTGCTGGCTGTTAATCCGCGCGGTGAGGTGATGCTGGTCAAGCGGCCTCAGCAAGGCATCTGGGCCGGGTTGCATTGCCTGCCCATGTGGCAAGAGCAGGCTGGGCTCCTGTCGCTGTTGCCCGCTACCGCCCAACGGCAGGTGCAACACCTGCCCGTGCAACTGCACGCTCTGACGCATCGTGATTTGCATCTTCACACCGTGGTGGCACCTCTGGGGCAGCGTCAGGCCGATGCGATAACCCGGGCTGTGCAAGGCAACTGGTATGGCCCCGAAGCCTGGGATGGGTTGGGGTTACCAGCCCCGGTGCGTAACCTGCTCACGCAAAGGACTTGGCATCCAATTCCCGGTGACGGTGCAGTGTGACCCAGGCCGCGGAGTAACGATGCGCCAGTTGCTCCACCAGGTACACCGAGCGGTGTTGGCCACCGGTGCAGCCGATGGCCACGGTGACGTAGCTGCGGTGGTCCCGCACCAGAGCGGGCAGCCACTGATCCAGGAACGCCTCGATGTGCTGTTGCATCTGGCGGACTTCGGGGTGTGAGTTCAGCCAGTCGGCCACCGGCGCGTCGCGTCCACTCAAGGCGCGCAGGTCGGACTCGTAATGGGGGTTGGGGAGCATGCGCACGTCAAAGACAAAGTCCGCGTGAACCGGAATGCCTCGCTTGAAAGCAAACGATTCAAACATCAGGGTGAGCTGTGCGGCAGGGGCTGCGATCATGGACTTGACATAGGCCTGCAATTGCCCCGAGCGCAACAGGCTGGTGTCGATGACATGGCCCTGATCGCGCAGCGTGAAGAGCAATTCGCGCTCACGCTCGATGGCGCTGATCAGGTCGCGCTGGATATCGGTGGTTTGATCCTCGTGGGTGGAAAGCGGGTGACGGCGCCGAGTCTCCGAGTAGCGGTGCACCAGTGTGTCGGTGGTCGCGTCGAGAAACAGCAGTCGCACATCCACATTCAGCGCCCGCAGGTGCGTCAATTGGTCGGGCACCATGGGCAAGGTGGCCGCACTGCGCACGTCCATGGCGATGGCCACGCGTTGCTCACGGTGGTGCTGGTCCAGTTGCATGAAGGGCAGCAGCAACTCGGGCGGCAGGTTGTCCACACAGTAAAAACCGTTGTCCTCCAGTGCGTGCAGGGCCACGGACTTGCCGGAACCGGACATGCCAGTGAGAAGAATCAACTCGCGTTTCATGAGCGCACGGGTTTGCTGGCGCGGGCGCGCCCGGGTTGCTTGGGGGCAGAGCCAGCGTCTGCTGCGGCGGACTTCAGTTCGAGGTGGGCTGCGCCCTCCAGCATTTCGCGGGCATGGGCCAAGGTGGTGTCTGAGAGGCGCTCACCGCTCAGCATGCGGGCGATTTCGCTCACGCGCGCTTCGCGCTCGATGGGTCGTACATGGCTGGAGGTGCCCTGGGCATCGGCCTGCTTGGCCACCAGCAAATGGTGATCCGCACACGACGCCACCTGGGGCAGGTGGGTCACGGCCATGACCTGACGGTCGCGTCCGAGTTGCTTCATCAGACGGCCCACGGTATCGGCCACAGCGCCGCCGACACCGGCATCCACCTCATCAAAGATCAGCGTCTGGGCGGTGCCCAGGCGGCTCGTGGTCACGGCAATGGCCAATGCCAGGCGTGAGAGTTCGCCGCCGGAGGCCACTTTGCCGATGGGGCGTGGTGTGCTGCCGGGATGACCAGCGACCAGAAACACCACGGTTTCCAGACCGCTGGCGCTGGGCTCGCAGTCGTCGAGTTGGACCTCGAATCGCCCACCGGCCATGCCCAGCCCCTGCATGGCGTGTGTGATGGCATCGGCCAGTTGTGGCGCGGCTTGCTGGCGTGTGCGGGACAACTGGCGTGCCTGCGCCAGATAAGCCGTCTGCGCGGTGTCGACCTGTCGTCGTAAGCCCTCGAGGTCGGACGCCTGATCAAGGCGCACCAGTTCCTGTTTCCAGCCTTCCCACAAGCCGGCCAGATCGGCGGGTGGACGCTTGTAGCGGCGTGCCAGGCTCATCCACTGGGACATGCGCTCGTCCAGCGATGCCAAACGGTCCGGGTCGAGATCGGTGCGTCGCAGCCAGGTTTGTAGCGAGTGCACCGCATCTTCTGCTTGTGCCAGGCTGGAGGCGAGCACCTCGGCCACGGGCGCGAAAGCCGGTTCGATGGCCGTGTGCTCTTGCAACTGGCTCACCACGCGGCTGAGTTCGCGCAACACGCCGCCTTGATCGTCTTGCAGGTGGGTCAGGGCCGATTCGGCCGTCTCCATCAGGGTGCGGGCATGGGAGAGGCGGGTGTGTTGGGTGTTGAGTTCGTCCCACTCCTCCAGGCCGGGCGCGAGTTTGTCCACTTCGCCAATTTGCCAGGACAGGCGCTCACGCTCCTGCTGCAGTCGATCCTGGGTCTGCAAGGCGTCGTTCAGGGTGCGTTGGGCGTCGCGCCAGGCGGCCCACAGGGCCTGCAAGGGTGCAGTGGACGTGCCAGCGTAGGCGTCCAGCAACCCCCGCACCGAATCCGGACGGGTCAGACTTTGCCAAGCGTGTTGACCATGGATGTCCACCAAGGCATCGCCAATTTCACGCAGTTGGGCGGCGGTGGCGGCACTGCCGTTGATCCAGGCGCGGCTTTTGCCCTGGGTGTCGATGACCCGGCGCAGCAGCAGGCTCTCGGCTGATTCAAACCCTGCCTCATCCAGCCAGGCGTCCAGGTGGGGCGGGTGATCGAATTCGGCGCTGATTTCGCAGCGCAGAGCGCCTTCGCGGATCACAGAACTCTCGGCACGTGCACCCAGCACCAGTTGCAGGGCGTCAATCAGAATGGACTTGCCCGCGCCGGTTTCACCCGTGAGCACGCTGAACCCCTGGTCCAGATCCAGTTCGAGTTCGCGCACGATGACGAAATCGCGCAGGCTGATACGTTTGAGACTCATGCCACCCCTTCGTTCCAGTGAAGTTTCTTGCGCAGTGTGTCAAAGTAACTCCACCCGCGGGGGTGCAAAAACAGGGCATGGTGCTGTGAACGGCGCACCAAGATGCGGTCGCCGGGCAATAGCGAGGCCAGCGACTGCATGTCAAAGTTGGCGCTGGCGTCCCGTCCGGAGACCAACTCGATCACGATCTCGCCCGGATCGGCCAGCACCAGCGGTCGGTTGGACAGGGTGTGCGGCGCAATCGGCACCATCAGCCATCCTCGCAACGAGGGATACAGCAGGGGCCCGCCGGCCGACAAGGCATAGGCGGTGGAACCCGTGGGGGTGGAGATGATCAGACCATCCGCCCGTTGCGTGGCCACAAAGTGCCCGTCAACCTCGATGCGCAACTCCACCATGCCCGAGGTGCCGCCACGGTTGACCACCACGTCATTGAGCGCCTGGGCGTCGAACACGCACCGATCGTCCCGCATCACCTTGGCGTGCAACAGGCTACGCCGGTCCTCGGTGTATTCGCCTTGCAGCATGGGACGCAGCGTGGCCTCAATCTTGTCCAGCGGGATGTCGGTGATGAAGCCCAACCGGCCCTGGTTGATGCCGATCAACGGCACGCCGTAGGGAGCCAATTGGCGGCCAAAGCCCAGCATGGTGCCATCCCCGCCCACCACCAGAGCCAGGTCGCAGTCGGCGCCAATGCCCTTCACATCCAGTTCCTGGTGCCCGCTCATGCCCAGGTGTGCAGCCGTCTCTCGCTCGATGGCCACGTCACAGCCCTGGTCGTGCAGAAAGTGGGTGAGCTTGTCCATCACCTGGCGCGATGCGCTCAAGGCGCTGCCCACGAGGGTGGCATGGGTTTTACCGATCAGGGCAATATGCCGGAATTGGGACTTCATGCGCAAATTACATCACTAAAATGCAACGCTACCATGACTCACCTTGACGAACGCGCCAAGTTGTTGCTCAAAGCCCTCGTTGAGCGCTACATCGCGGACGGCCAGCCGGTCGGCTCGCGCACCTTGTCACGCGCCAGCGGCTTGGAGCTCTCGCCTGCCACGATTCGCAACGTCATGTCCGATCTGGAGGAGTTGGGGCTGATCGCCAGCCCCCACACCTCGGCCGGTCGAATTCCCACATCGCGCGGCTACCGGCTGTTTGTCGACACCATGCTGACTGCCCGCCGCGAGTCCTTCGAGACGGCGCCCCTGGCCCCCGACCAGCCGCAAAAAGTCATCGCCAACGCGGCACAACTGCTGTCCAACCTGTCGCATTTTGTGGGGGTGGTGATGGCCCCGCGCCGCACCACCGTGTTTCGCCACATCGAATTCCTGCGGTTGTCGGACCGTCGGCTGTTGGTGATCATCGTCTCGCCGGATGGTGATGTGCAAAACCGCGTCATCTTCACCGAATCCGACTACACCCAGGACCAGCTGTTGACCGCGGCCAATTTCCTGAACGCCCACTACGCTGGCATGGCCATCGAGCAAGTGCGCGAAAAGCTGCAGCATGAGGTGGAGTCGCTACGGGGGGAAATTGCCACCCTGATGAAAGCGGCGGTGCAGGTGAGCTCCGAGGCCCTGACCCAAACCCAGGACGACGTGGTGATCAGCGGCGAGCGCAACCTGCTCTCGGTGAGCGACTTCACCAGCGACATGGGGCAACTGCGTCGGGCCTTCGATTTGTTTGAGCAAAAGGCCCAGCTGATCCGCTTGCTCGATGTTTCGGCCCAGGCGGAGGGCGTGCGCATCTTCATCGGTGGAGAAAGCCAATTTGTACCGGTGGAGGAGTTGTCGGTGGTGAGTTCACCCTATGAGGTCGATGGCCTGGTGGTGGGCACCTTGGGCGTGATCGGCCCCACCCGCATGCACTACGACCGCATGATTCAGATTGTGGACATCACGGCCAAACTGGTCAGCAATGCGCTGAGTCACAAATAGGGCGTAGCCCTTCTGGCGGTGCAAACCTCCCACAAACGATCGCCCGAGATGCGAGGAAAGACACGATGAGCCGCGGACTGAGTGATTTGCAGATCGGACAACGTTTTGAGTCACCCACCGTGACGCTGGACAAGGCACAGGCCTTGGACTTTGCGCGTCAGTACGACCCGCAACCGTTTCACCTTGACGATGAGGCCGCCAGCCAGTCTTTGTTCAAAGGCCTGGCCACCAGTGGTTGGTACACCGCGTCCATGTGTTTTCGCTTGTTTCATGATTCACTCTCGGATTTACGCGGGGGCATCATCGGTCGACAGGTCGAATCGATTCAATGGCCCCGGCCCGTGCGTCCGGGTGACACCATGCGTGTGGTGACCACCGTGGCACAACTGGAGCGATCCGAGAAGAACCCCCGCTATGGAACCGTCGTGTTTGACCACGAGGCTTTCAACCAGCATGGCGAGACGGTGTTTCGCATGCGCTCGCATGTGTTAGCGCAAGACCCGATCACTTGAATGAGTGCTTGAAACAGGCCTGATCTGGGCATTGCGGCCCGCTTGTGACCCAGCAGGACATCTTCACTGCCACGGTGGATTACCATGCGTGGGCGCCCATCACTGCAGCAGTTTGAGCACCGTTTGTTGGTTGGTATTGGCCTGTGCCAGGATGGCGGTGGCCGCCTGCTGGATGATTTGCGCGCGCGCCATGTCGCTGCTTTCGGCCGCGTAGTCGGCGTCCTCGAT
>JACCDL010238811.1_pt1 | contig 26168 bp, 23 predicted proteins | sample 7441931 | NCBI WGS metagenome assembly JACCDL01 (sample SAMN15323437, study PRJNA562643) | freshwater metagenome | isolation source: river surface water | place: USA:Blue River Watershed | collected 2017-08-16 | reverse complement strand
GCATGGTGATGGCCGCCAAGGAATTGCTGCAAGCCCGCCCCGACGCCTCGCGCGCCGAGGTGCGTGAGTGGATGAGTGGCAACTACTGCCGCTGCACCGGCTACCACGCCATCGTCGACGCCATCTGCGACACCCTGGCTGAACGCGCTGCCAAAGCGGGTGGTGCTGCGAAGGTGTCCGCATGAACACCGGCACGCTCCACCCCACGCGCTCGGCGGCCATCGAGGCGGGCACCGAGGTCGAAGAACGACCCGTGGCCGATCCGACCGACAAGCCCCTGCACGCGATCACCGAAGACCCGCGCTACATCGGCAAGAGCGTCGAGCGCCCGAGCGCGCGCAAGCTGGTGCAAGGTCAAGGCACTTACATCGACGACATCGAGCTGCCCCGGATGGCCCACGTGGTGTACTGGCGCAGCCCGGTGGCGCATGCGCGCATTCGCCGTATCGACGTCGCCGCCGCGCGCGCCATGCCCGGCGTGGTGATGGTGGCTGACGGACAGGACCTGGCCCAGATCTGCAAGCCCTGGGTGGCCGTGCTGGGCCACCTGGCCGGCATGAAATCGGCGCCCCAATACCCGCTGGCCGTGGACCGCGCCTGCTGGCAGGGCGAGCCGGTGGTGGCCATCGTCGCGGACACGCGCGAGCAGGCGGAAGACGCGCTGCAGCTGGTGCAAGTGGACCTCGAGGAACTCGAGCCCGTGGTCGACATGGAAACCGCGCTGGATGCCGCCACGCCGCTGATTCATCCGGAGCTCGGTGACAACCTGTGTTTTTCTCGCAGCCTTGATGTGGGTTCGGTCGACGAGGCCTTTGCCCGCGCCGACGCAGTGGTCGAGACCACCTTTGATTTCGGTCGCCACACCGGCGTGACCCTGGAGCCGCGCTGCCAGATCGCCGACTGGAACCCCGGCGAGCAAAAGCTCACCGTCTACCACTCCTTCCAGGCCCCGCACATGATGCAGGACCTGTATGCGCGCCAGTTCGACCTGCCCGAACATGCGGTGCGCGTGATCTGCAAAGAGGTGGGTGGCTCTTTCGGCATCAAGGTGCACGCCTACCCCGACGATTTCGCCACCGTGGCCCTGTCGATGCTGTGCAAGCGCCCGGTCAAGTTCGTGGCCGATCGCATCGAGAGCTTCACCAGCGACATCCATGCGCGTCATCACCGCGTCAAGGCCCGTATCGCCGCCAGCAAGAGCGGTGAGATTCTGGCGTTTGACATGGACGACCTCACCGGCATCGGCCCGTATTCGATGTTCCCGCGCACCAGCGCGATCGAGGGTAACCAGGTGGTCAATTTGGTGGGCGGCCCCTACAAGCACCAGCATTACCGCGCGCGTTTGCAGGTCGTCTTCCAGAACAAGACACCCACCTGCCAGTACCGTGGCGTGGGGCACCCCATCGCCTGCGCGGTGACCGAGGGCCTGGTCGATCAGGCCGCCCGCGCCATCGGTATGGACCCGCTGGAGTTTCGCAAGAAGAACGTGATCCCCGACGATGCCTACCCGGCCACCGGTGCCAGCGGCATCAAGTTGGAGGTGCTGTCGCACGAAGCCTGCTTGCGCAAGATCGAGCAGTTGATGGACTACCCCAAGCTCAAGGCCGAAATCGCGCAGCTGCGTGAGCAAGGCATCTACCGCGGCATCGGCTTTGCGGCACTGATCGAGTTGACCAACCCCAGCGCTGCGTTCTACGGCGTGGGCGGTGCGCGCATCGCCTCGCAGGACGGCTGCACCATGCGCCTGGACCCCTCGGGTGCGATCAGCGTGAGCGTCAGTGTGGGCGAACAGGGCCAGGGCAACGACGGCATCTACCGCCAGATCGCGGCAGATGCGGTGGGCGTGGACCTGGAGAAGGTGCGCCTGGTACTCAGTGACACCGACGTCACCCCGTATGGCGGTGGCACCTGGGCCTCGCGTGGGGCCGGTGTGGGCGGCGAAGCGGTGCTGCTGGCGGGTCAGGCGCTGCGCGCCAACATCCTCCAGGTGGCGGCGGTGATCCTCCAACGCGACGCCGCCGGCCTGGCCGTGCGCCGTGGCCAGGTGGTCGATGCGGCCACCCTGGCGCCCGTGCTGGACTTCCCTGAGCTCGGACGCGTGGCTTACTTCCGCTCCGACATGCTACCCAAGGACTTCACGCCCGAGCTCATGGTCACGCGCCACTACGCGCAGCGTGACTATCCCTTCATCTTCACCAACGGAGTCCAGGCCTCCTATGTCGAGGTCGACCCGGACACGGGCTTCGTCAAGCTGCTCAAACACTGGGCGGTGGAAGACTGCGGCCGCGTGATCAACCCCCAGCTGGTCGACGAGCAGATTCGCGGCGCGATCGTGCAGGGCATTGGCGGCGCGATGCTCGAGGAGTGCCTCTACGACGAGCGGGGTCTCATGATCAACGCCAGCATGGCCGACTACCTGGTGCCTATGAGCGGTGAGATGCCCGACATCGAAGTGGCCCACGTGCAAACGCCCACCCGCAGCAGCCAGCTCGGTGCCAAGGGCGCGGGCGAGGCCGGCACAGCCGGCGCGCCGGCGGCGGTGATGAACGCGATCAACGACGCGCTCGCACCCCTCGATGCGCAGTGCTGGTCGCAGCCGCTGACGCCCGAGAAAATCCTGCGCGCGCTGGGACGGGTCGGCTAAAGAATCCGGTTGAACCACAGCACCGACAGCCCGGCCGATAGCACGGCCAGGGCGGCGGCCAGCAGCGCCAGCAGGCCCGACACCTCGGTCTCTTTTTTCTCGACGGTCAGGCGCGTGCTCAGGGTTTCGTAGACCTTCTTGAGGTCCTGCGCGGTGCCGGCGTAGAAGTACTCGGCGCTGGTGCGGGTGGCGATCTGCTTGAGGGTCTCTTCGTCCAGGCGCACGCGCATGGACCAGCCTTCGAAGCCGATGGTTTCGCCGTCGACGGTGCCGATGCCTACGGTGTACACCCGTACGCCACGTTCAGCTGCCATCTTCGCGGCTTCGAGTGGATCGACGCCGGTGGTGCGCTGGCCGTCAGTGAGCATGATGATCGCCGCCGACGTGTAGGAGCCTGGCGTGACCGGCGTGAAGGGTTTCTTCTCCTTTTTCTGGGCGTCGATCGCGGCACCCTGCATGCGGTCGCGCCCGCCCTGCATGGCTTGCAGGTCCAGGTGTCCGTCATCGGGGAATAACGTGGCCAGCGACATCACGATGGCATTGCCGGTAGCCGTGGCCCTCTGCATCTGGAAGCGGTCGATGGCGGTGACCAGATCCTCGCGGTTGACGGTAGGCAGCTGCGCCACCTGCGCGGAGCCGGCGAAGGCCACGATGCCCACCTTCACGTCGCGGGGCAGCTCGGTCAGAAAGGCCTTGGCCGCGTTCTGCGCTGCGACCAGGCGATTGGGCTGGACGTCAGTGGCGCGCATGCTGCCCGAGACGTCCATGGCCAGGATGATGGTCTGCTGCGTCGAGGGCAGGGTCAGCGTGGCGACCGGGCGCGCCGATGCCAGCAGCATGGCTGTCAGTGCCAGCAGGAACAGCGCAGGCGGCACATGCCGGCGCAGGCCTGGCCCCTTGCCCAGGGCTTCCTTGACGATGGACAGCGAGGCGTAGCGTACGGCGAGTTTCTTGCGCCGACGCAGCAGCATGAGGTACAGGAGCACCAGCAGCGGCAGCAGCAGCAGGAGCCAGAGTTGTTGAGGCCAGAGGAAGTGCATGGCAGGACGGCGTTCGGTCAGGCGACCTGTTTGAGGTGGGCCGGCAGGCTGCCGGAAGACAGGCGCGCGCGGCGCCGGCGCATCTCGACGAAACGCACCAGAGCTTCAACGAGGTCATCATCGGTTGACAGTTCCAGCGTGTCGACACCGGCGCGGGCCAGGCCCTCGCGCAGTTCGGCCTCGCGCTGGGCGGCGATGCGGGCAAAGCGCTTGCGAAAGCCGGCGTCGTGCGTATCCACCAGCAGGTGCTCGCCGCTCTCGGCGTCGCGCAGGGTCAGCAGGCCCAGGTCGGGCAGTTCCAGCTCCAGCGGGTCGAGCACGCGCACGGCAACCACCTCGTGCCGCTGCGCCAGGCGCGCCAGGGCGTGCTCCCACCCCGGCTCGCTGACGAAGTCGGACACCACGAACAGGGTGGAGCGCCGCCGGATCACGCCCGCTGCGGCATCCAGCAGGTCACGCAGGCGCGTAGCCCCGTTGTCTTGCGGGCGGGGTGGTGGCTCGAGGCTGTGAAGCAGGTGGAGCACGTGACGACGGCCGCTGCCTGCGGGGATCACGGTGTCCACCCTGTCGCGGTAGATCAGGGCACCTACCCGGTTGCCGTGTCGCGTGAGCAGACGCGCCAGGACGGCGGTGAAGTCCGTGGCCAGATGGCGCTTGCGCTGTTCGCCCGAGCCGAAGTCAATCGAGGGGCTCAGGTCCACCAGGAACCAGGCGGCCATCTCGCGGTCCTCGGTGAAGACGCGCACATGCGGCACGCCATGCCGCGCGGTGACGTTCCAGTCGATGTGTCGCACGTCGTCATGGTGCTGGTATTCGCGCAGGTCGGCCAGGTCCATGCCGTTGCCCCGCATCAGAGTGCGATAGTCGCCCTGCAGGATGCCGTCCAGCCGTCGGATGGCCGTCCACTCCAGGCGCCGCAGCAGGCGTTCGGCTGCGCCCGCGCCGGGCCCGGCTTGGGCGCGGCGGTCCTTGGCGAGGTCAGGCGGCGAGCTTGTCATGTTCGAGCGGGCGCGGCGGCGCGGGAATCTTGGCCATGATCTGCGTGATCAGGGCGTCGGGGTCCAGGCCCTCGGACAGCGCCTCGTAGGACAGCACCAGTCGATGGCGCAGGACATCGGCGACGAGATCAGTCATGTCCTCGGGCAGGGCGTACCCGCGTCCGCGCATCAGGGCCAAGGCGCGAGCGCCTTCGGTGAGGTTGATGGTGGCCCGCGGGCTGGCGCCGTAGGTGACGAAGCGGCCCAGGTCCGCCAGGCCATGGCGTGCCGGGTCGCGCGTGGCCGACACCAGCTTGACCGCGTACTGCACCAGCGACGGGTCGACATACACGCCGCGGCATTCGCGTTGCAGGGCCGCCAGCTGCTCGGTGCTGGCCACTGGCGACACGTTGACGGCCGGCCCCGTCACCCGCTCGACGATGACGTACTCCTCTTCGTCGGTCGGGTAGTCCACCAGCACCTTCATCATGAAGCGGTCCACCTGCGCCTCGGGCAGAGGGTAGGTGCCTTCGGTCTCGATCGGGTTCTGGGTGGCCATCACGAGGAAGGGACTGGGCACGCGGTGGGTCTCGCCCGCGATCGTGACCTGGCGTTCCTGCATTACCTCCAGCAGGGCGCTCTGCACCTTGGCGGGCGCGCGGTTGATCTCGTCGGCCAGCAGCAGGTTGGTGAACACCGGCCCCAGCGTGGTGGTGAAGTCGCCCGTGCGCTGGTTGTAGATGCGGGTGCCGACCAGATCCGCTGGCACGAGGTCGGGCGTGAACTGGATCCGCTTGAACTGCCCGCGTACCGTGCTGGCCAGCGTCTTGACGGTGAGCGTCTTGGCCAGTCCGGGCACGCCCTCGACCAGCAGGTGGCCCTGGGCCAGCATGGCCACCATGACGCGTTCGAGAAAGCGGTCCTGGCCGACGACCACGCGCTTGACCTCGTAGAGGATTTGTTCCATCAGCTTGGCGGTGGCGGGATCCGGTGTGGGCAATGTGGCAGTCATGGGCGCAAGGTCCTGTGGGAAGGCAAGTGGGGGCAGGGTCTTTCGGAAGGGGGGTCCGTCAGAAGGGGGGCAGTCCGACGGCCGAGGCCGCGCTCTCGATCGGCACGGCAAAGCCGATGCCCAGGAAGGTGCGTGCGGGGGTGGGATTGAGGATGGCGGTGACGATGCCCACCACCTCGCCGTCCATGGTGACCAGCGGTCCGCCGGAGTTACCGGGGTTGGCCGCCGCGTCGAACTGGATCAGGTTCTTCATGTCCTGCTGGCCCTGTGGCGAGCGAAAGACCCGTCCCAGGCCCGACACAATGCCGGCCGAGGCCGAGGGGCCGATGCCGAAGGGAAAGCCCACGGCCATCACCTTGTCGCCGGGGGCCAGGTCCTTGGTGGACCGCATGGTGGCGGCGATCAGATCGTCGGGAATCTTCTCGGCCTGCAGCACGGCCAGGTCGTTTTCGGCCTGCACCGATCGCACGTAGGCCGAGGCGACCAGCCCGTCCTGGAAGGTGACTTCGATGCGCTGAGCCCCAGCCACCACGTGCAGGTTGGTCAGGATGATGCCCTTGTCCACGATCACGACACCCGTGCCCACGCCGTACTCGACTTCTTCGTCTCCGGCCGGCGTGCTGTCGGGTGCACTTGCGGGCATCTTGGAGCGCGGCGTGGCGCTGGCGGCGGGCCGGCTGCCCGGTGCCGGCTTGAGGCTGCTCGCACGCACATAGCCCACCACCCGAACCACCGAGGGACGGATGTTTTCATAGGCCCGTGCGTATTCAGAGGGCAGGTTCTGGGTGGACAGGGTCTTGAGGACCGCGGCGTCGATGTCCTGCTGGGTCAGGCGCCGCTGCCCGGGTGCGAGGTTCATGGACAGGCTCCAGACCAGCAGGCCCGCGAGAAGCAGCATCGCCATCCACAGCCAGCCAGTGGTGGAGGGGCGCCGCAGGCGCAGCCGCGAGGCGCGCGCGGGGGGCGCGGCTTGCGCCGCTGCGCCTGGGTCGGAGGATTTCTGCGCGCCCGCCTCGCCGTGCACGTCCTGCGGACGGGCCGGTGCCGCAGCGACGGGCTCACTGCGGCGGCTGGAACTGTATAGGGCTTGCCTGCGCATCCGACACCTCGAAAAACTGCGGAGAGCGGAAAAAAAACCTGGAAAGCACGGTATCACGGATCGCCGGCTGGCGCAGCCGCTTGCGGCATCATCGGACGATGTCGGCCTGGTTCGATACCCACTGCCATCTCGATGCGCCCGAGTTCGATGCCGACCGCTTCGCAGTGCGCGAACGCGCCAGCCGGGCGGGGGTGGTGCATTGCGTGCTGCCCGCCGTGTCGGCCGCGCACTTCGAGGGCATCCGCGCGCTGGCCCACCAGGTCGGGTACAGCTATGCCCTGGGCATCCATCCCCTGCTCACGCCCGGCGCCTGCGAGGCGGACCTCGAACGCCTGGACCAGGCGCTCACGGCCTGGCGCGACGACCCGCACCTGGTGGCCGTGGGCGAGATCGGACTCGATCACTTTGTCCCCGAGCTGGATCGTGAGCGGCAGCAATTCTTCTACATCGAGCAGCTGCGTCTCGCGCGGCACCACGGACTGCCGGTGATCCTGCATGTGCGCCGCTCCGCCGACGCCTTGCTGCGCGAGTTGCGCCGAATGCCGGTGACGGGTATCGCGCATGCCTTCAACGGCAGCCTGCAACAGGCCCGCGCCTTCCTGGATCAGGGCTTTCGGCTCGGGTTCGGCGGCACGGTCACGTACGAGCGCTCGCACCAGATCCGGCGCCTGGCCACCGATCTGCCCCTGTCGGCCCTGGTTCTCGAGACCGACGCGCCGGACATCCCGCCGCACTGGCTCTATCGGACGGCGCAGGCACGTGCCCAGGGCGCGCCGCAGGGCCGCAACGAGCCCGGACAGCTACCCGCGATTGGCGCCGTGCTCGCCGGACTGCGTGGTCTCGCGCCCGAGGAACTGGCTACAGCCACCTGCGAGAACGCACTCGCGGCGCTGCCCCGCCTGGCGGCCCTGCTGGCCCGGGGTGGGGGCGTGCGCTAAAGTCGCCAGCCTTGTGATTACCCGCCGCCCCTCTGCACCTTTGCCCGACGTCAATTTCTCTGACTACGGGAACCTGCGTTACCTGCACCTGGGGACCGAATGGGTGCAGGGGTCGATGCGCCTGGATGCACCCTACGACCTCGACCTGGAGTACGTGCAGCGCATGATGGCGTGGCTGCTCTTGGTCGACCCGGCCTCGGTGGCTGGCCGCCACGCCATGCAACTGGGCCTGGGCGCCGGCGCGCTCACCAAGTTCTGCCGCAAGCGACTGCGCATGATGACCACCGCGATCGAGCTCAATCCCCGCGTGGTCGCCGCCTGCCGCTTGTGGTTCAAGTTGCCCCCCGACGATGCCCGCCTGTCGGTGGTGCTTGGCGACGCCGCGCAGGTGGTGGCCTCGTCGCACTGGCAGGGGCGTATCGACGCCCTGCAGGTCGATCTGTACGACCACGAGGCCGCTGCGCCGGTTCTGGACAGCGAGGCGTTCTACAGCGACTGCCGCAGCCTCCTGACCGAGGACGGCACCATGACCGTGAACCTGTTCGGGCGTTCTTCCAGCTACGAACGCAGCCTCGAGAAGATTGGGTGGGCCTTCGGGCCTGGCGCGCTTTGGGCCTTCAAGCCCACCCGGGAAGGCAATACCGTGGTCCTCGCGCAGCGCACCCCGACACGCCCGACCCGCGTGCAACTGGCCGCGCAGGCAGACACCATCCAGGAGCGGTGGGGGCTGCCAGCCCCCAAATGGGTGCGTGTTTTTCGGCCCGTGCTGCCTTGAACCTAGGGTGATCCCTTAGATGGCAGGCCTGGGGTAGGTGAAACCCACATCGCCTATACCGCGCGTTGCCCGGAGAATGCTGGATCGCATTGCGCATTGAGGAGATAACGCGTGAAGATCAAAAGCGAGCGGGACTTCGTTTCCGGGCTCATGTTCATCATCATTGGCATCGCCTTCGCCTGGGGCGCGACCAAGTACAACGTCGGCCAGGCGGCCCGTATGGGTCCCGGCTACTTCCCGCTGATGTTGGGGATCGTGCTCGCCATCCTGGGCTCGATCGTCCTGTTCGAGTCCATGGTGGTCGAAACTGAAGACGGCGAGAAGATCGGCAAGATCGCCTGGCGCCCGCTCGGCTTCATCGTCGGCTCGAACGTCATCTTCGGCATCCTGCTCGGTGGCGTGCCGGCTCTGGGCATTCCGGCCATGGGCCTGATCGTCGCCACCTACGGTGTGGTGCTGGTCGCTTCGCAGGCCGGCAATCAGTTCAAGCTCAAGGAGGTCCTGACCCTGGCCACCGTCCTGGCGGCTTTGAGCTACCTGGCCTTCATCAAGGTGCTCAAGCTGCAATTCCCCGTCTGGCCTTCCTTCATCGCCGGCTAAAGGGGCGCTTACATCATGGACCTGATTACCAACCTCTCCATCGGCTTCGGCGCGGCCTTCACCCTGCAGAACCTTGCCTATGCCTTCATCGGCTGCCTTCTGGGCACCCTGATCGGCGTGCTTCCTGGCATCGGCCCAGTGGCCACCATCGCGATGCTGCTGCCCGCCACCTACGCGCTGCCCCCGCTGGCGGCGCTGATCATGCTGGCCGGTATCTACTACGGCGCCCAGTACGGCGGATCCACCACCGCCATCCTGGTGAACTTGCCGGGTGAGTCGTCCTCGGTGGTGACCACCATCGACGGCTACCAGATGGCCCGTCAGGGCCGAGCGGGTCCCGCGCTGGCCGCTGCCGGCCTGGGGTCGTTCTTCGCGGGCTGCGTGGGCACCTTGATCCTGGCGGCCTTTGCCGCGCCCCTCACCGAGGTGGCTTTCAAGTTCGGCCCTGCCGAATACTTCTCGCTCATGATCCTGGGCCTCGTGGGTGCCGTGGTGCTGGCCTCGGGCTCGCTGGTCAAGGCGGTCGCGATGATCGTGATGGGCCTGCTCCTGGGCCTGGTCGGCACCGACGTGAACTCCGGCGTTGCGCGCTTCTCGTTCGACATCCCCGAGCTGACCGACGGCATCGGCTTCATCGTGATCGCCATGGGCGTGTTCGGCTACGGCGAGATCATCATGAACCTGTCCAAGCCGGAGGACCAGCGTGAGGTGTTCACCGCCAAGGTGCAGGGCCTGTTCCCCACCGCCGAGGACTTCAAGCGCATGGCGCCTGCCGTCCTGCGTGGTACGACCATCGGTTCGACCCTGGGCATCCTGCCCGGTGGCGGTGCGCTGCTGGCGGCCTTCGCGGCCTACACCATCGAGAAGAAGATCAAGCTCAAGCAGGGTGAGGTCACCTTCGGTAAGGGCAACATCCGGGGTGTGGCCGGCCCTGAGGCCGCCAACAACGCCGGTGCCCAGACCTCTTTCATCCCTCTGCTCACGCTGGGCATCCCGCCCAACGCCGTGATGGCGCTGATGGTCGGTGCGATGACCATCCACAACATCCAGCCGGGACCGCAGGTCATGACCAGCAACCCGCAGCTGTTCTGGGGCCTGATCGCCTCGATGTGGATCGGTAACCTGATGCTGATCATTCTGAACCTGCCCCTGATCGGGATGTGGATCAAGCTGCTCACGATCCCCTATCGCTGGCTGTTCCCCGCCATCGTGCTGTTTTGCTCGATCGGCGTGTATTCGACCAACAACAACACCTTCGACATCTGGATGGTGGCCCTGTTCGGTGTGATCGGCTACACCTTCCTCAAGCTCGGTTGCGAACCCGCGCCCCTGCTGCTCGGGTTCATCCTGGGCCCGATGATGGAGGAAAACCTGCGCCGTGCGCTGCTGCTTTCGCGTGGCGACTGGAGCGTCTTCGCCACGCGGCCCCTGTCGGCCAGCCTGCTCGCCGCCGCCTTGCTGCTGCTGGTGGTCGTGCTGCTGCCTTCGGTGCGGCGCAAGCGAGAGGACGTCTTCCAGGAAGAAGACTGACCTGAGCGATTCCCTCAGGCAAAACGGCACCTTCGGGTGCCGTTTTTCGTTGCAGTGCCACAATTCATGCACGCATGACCCAACCCGCCCGCCAACCGGGAGCGGCACGCCTGAAAGGCTCCTAGGCGGACCACGCACCGTACGGGCCCCGCCGAGCGCGCGGGCCGGTGCTTTGAACTTTACTTCGACGACACAGACATCATGGACATGGGAATCAAGAACCGCTGGGCGCTCGTTTGCGGGGCCAGCAAGGGATTGGGCCTGGGCTGCGCGCGTGCCCTGGCCTTGGAAGGCGTGCACCTGGTCATGGTGGCGCGTGGCGGGCAGGCCCTGGAGCAGGCCGCTGCGGCTCTGCGCGCCGAAGCTGCGCTACCGGCCGGCACGCAGGTGCTGACAGTGGCAGCCGACATCACCACGCCCGAGGGCCGCGCCGCCGCCTTCGCGGCGCATGCCGACTACGACATCGTCGTGACCAACGCCGGCGGCCCGCCGCCCGGCGACTTCCGCGACTGGGACCGCGAGGCCTGGATCAAGGCGGTGGATGCCAACATGCTCACGCCCATCGAGTTGATCAAGGCCACGGTGGACGGCATGGCTTCGCGCGGTTTCGGGCGCATCGTGAACATCACCTCCAGCGCAGTGAAGGCACCGATCGACATCCTGGGGTTGTCCAACGGCGCACGCAGCGGCCTGACCGGCTTCGTGGCGGGCGCGGCGCGGGCACAGCGCCTGGCCGCTGCCAATGTCACGATCAACAACCTGCTGCCGGGGGCCTTTGACACCGATCGCCTCAAGGGCACGCTGGAAGGCGCTGCGAAGAAGACCGGCCAGCCCCTGGAGGCCGTGACCGAGGCGCGCCGCAAAGGCATTCCAGCTCAGCGCTTCGGTCACCCGGACGAATTCGGTGCCACTTGCGCCTTCCTGTGCAGCGTGCACGCCAGCTACATCACCGCGCAAAACGTGTTGATCGACGGCGGCGCCTACCCGGGCACGTACTGAGTGCGCGTCTGGCGCACGGGCTGCCCGCTCACTGCTTGCGCTGCACGATCAGGTTGCGTCGCGCGTCCTCGGGGTAGGCGAAGGTCACTGCGCCGTTCTTGACCTGCCCCATCACCAGCATGTTGGCGCTGACCGCGTCCTTGTCCTGCGCGCTGAAGGGGCGTTCGTAGGTGGAGACCACGCCGTAATAAGGGCGCTGCATGTTCTCCAGAGCCTGTTTGATCGCGGGTCCGGTCAATTCGCCGTTGCGGATCCCGAACAGGGCATACAGCAGCAGGTAGGTCGTGTCATAGGCCTGCGCCGCCGCCACGGGGACCGGGATCTTGCGCACCTTGAACTTGCGTGCGTACGCCGAGAGGAAGGCCGCACGGCGTTCGTTGCTCGGCTCGGCGATGAAGGTCTGCGCCATCAGAGCCCCCTCGGCCGCTTCGCGCGCGCCCTCGATGAAGAAGGGAAACGACAGCGGCCAGCCGCCGACCTGGGGCACGTTCCAGCGCAGCGCCTGCCGTCCGAGCGCGATCGCGGCGTTCTCCTTGCCCACCGTGTAGCTGAAGATCACGTTGGCCCCGGCGGCGCGAGCCGCCTTGAGCGATTCGGTCATGTCCTGGGTGCCCAACGCGAAGCGCGCCACGTGAACAGGCTCGAGCTGGCGTGCGGCCAGTGCCTTGCGCACATCGCCCAGGCCCGCCTCGCCATAGCCCGAGGTGTCGGCGAAGATCGCGACCCGTGTCCATCCGCGCTTGACCAGGTCGGCGACCACGAAGTCCGCCTGCAAACCATCACGCGCCGAGGTTCGAAAGACATAGCTTTCACGGGCCGGGAAGCGTGCCGTCACCGGGCTGCCGGCGGCGCAGGGCACGATCAGGGGTATCCGTTGCTGCTGGAAGATGTCCAGGGCTGCCATCGCCACGCCGGTGTTGCAAAAACCGATCGTGGCCGCTACCCGTTCATTGGCCAGCGCGCGGGCCTGGGCCAGGCCGGTGGGTGGGTCGGCCTTGTCGTCCTTGACCACGAGCTCGATGGGTCGACCCAAGTAACCGCCCACAGCGTTGATTTCCTCGACCGCCAGCTCGACGCCATGCAGCATGGGCAGACCGAAGTCGGATGATCCGCCGCTGAAGGGTCCGATCACTCCGATGCGGACCGGGGTCTGTGCGGGTTGGGCCGCGGCGGCCAGGCTCAGGGCGGCCAGCCACACGCCCACAAGCAATTTGCGCATTGTTTTTCTCCCAAAAAGTAAAACAATGGTATTCGCAGGAGGTCGGCGCGGCAATCGCCGAAGTCAGCGGGGCGGGCCGGGTCAGCGCCCCTGGCGCGACGACACGACGATGCCGCTGACGATCAGGCCGAAGGCCACGATGTGGTGCAGCTGCGGCGGCTCGCCCAGGAAGGCGGCCGACATCAATGCCGCAAACAGCGGCGTGAGATTGCTGAAGATTCCGGCGATCGCCGGTCCTACGCGCTGTACGCCCAGGCCCCAGGCCCGGTAGGCCAGGACGGCGGGGCCGATGGCTACGAAGGCCAGGGCGGCCGCTAGAGGACCGCCCCACTGGATGGCAGGTGGGTCGGCCATCATCCATTCAGCGCCCGCGAACAGGCCGGCCCAGGCCAGCCCAGGTGCCATCTGCACCATCAGGAAGGCGGCCCAGTCGGCGCGCAGGCCCGCAGGATCCTCGCTCGCCCGTGTCAGGAGCCAGCTGTACCAGGCCCACAGGCCAGTGGCCACCAGCATGTACAGGTCGCCCGGCACGAAGCGCACCTGCGCCAGCCGCCACAGATCGCCATGCGAGAGCACCACCAATACGCCCACGATCGACAGCGTAGCCCCGAGCAGTGCGCGCGCAGCCAGAGCCTGGCGAAAGAACATCACCCCCAGCAACAGCGTGAAGGCCGGCATGCTGGCACCCACCAGCGTCACGTTCATGGGCGTGGAAGTGCGCAGCGCGAGGTACTGCATGGCGTTGTAGACCCCCACGCTCAGAAGGCCCAGCAAGGTGTATCGGCGCCAGTGCGTCCACAGCGGCGCGCCGGGCCGCAGCACCCAGGCGGCCAGGGGCAGCAGCATCAGGAATGCGATGGCCCAACGCAGGAAATTGAGCGTGAGAGGCGGCACCAGCGGGGCCACCAGGCGGCCCACGACCGCATTGCCTGCCCACATCAGGGGCGGCACCAAGAGGACAGCGGCCGTGCGCAGGGTGAGGGGGGAATTCATGGGAAGGCGCACTGTAGCCCACTGCGCCACCGGCTCTCTGGGGGCGGGCCGGCAGGCTGGTTCGATTCATGGCAGGATCAGCCGCTTCGAGAATCAGGAGACAGACATGATCCAAGCGATACGCCTGCGCCAGCACGGTGGCCCCGAGCAGATGGAACTGGTGGATGTCGAGGTCGGCCAGCCCGGTCCCGGCGAGATCCGCATCCGCCACCACGCCGTCGGCCTGAACTTCATCGACGTCTACCAGCGCACCGGCCTGTACCCGATGTCCCTGCCTGCCACCCTGGGCATGGAAGGCGCCGGTATCGTTGAAGCGGTGGGCGAGGGCGTCACCCACTTGAAGGCGGGTGACCGCGCCGCCTACGCCAGCCACCCCCCGGGCGCCTACAGCCAGGCCCGCGTGATGCCCGCCAAGTGCGTGTGCAAATTGCCCGATGTAATCGACTTCGAGACCGGCGCCGCCATGATGCTCAAGGGCCTGACCGCCCAATACCTGCTCAAGCGCGTACTGCCCCAAGAGGGCCTCGCGCGCGGTGACTTCGTGCTCTTTCACGCCGTAGCAGGTGGCGTGGGCCTGATCGCCACACAGTGGGCCAAGCATCTGGGCTTGCAGCTGATTGGCACCGCAGGCAGCGACGAGAAATGCGCGCTGGCCAAGTCGATGGGCGCAGCCCACGTGATCAACTACCAGCGCGAGGACTTCGCCGCACGCGTCAAGGAGATCACCGGCGGACAGGGCGTGAAGGTCGTTTACGACTCGGTGGGCAAGGACACCTGGGACAAATCGCTGGACTGCCTGCGACCCTTTGGCCTGATGGCGTCTTTCGGCAACGCCTCGGGTCCGGTGCCGCCCTTTGCGCCCGGCATGCTGGGGCCCAAGGGTTCGATCTATGTCACGCGCCAGACGCTGTTCTCCCACATCGCCACGCGCGAGACCACCCAGGCCATGGCCGACGACCTGTTCTCGGTGGTGGCCAGCGGCGCGGTCAAGATCCGCATCGACCAGCGCTACCCGCTCGCCCAGGTGGCCCAGGCCCATCGCGACCTGGAAGCGCGCAAGACCACGGGCTGCACCATCTTGCTGCCTTGATCCACGTGCGGGCGCTGCTCTTTCAGCGCCCGCGCCGTACCCGCCGCAGTTCGTCCAGGATCATGCCGATGGCGCCGGCGGTAATCGCCGCATCGGCTACGTTGAAGGCGGGAAACGCCCATCCCGCGTAGTGCAGTTGCACGAAGTCGATCACGTAGCCATGCAGCAGGCGGTCGACCACATTGCCCACCGCTCCCCCGAGCAGGCAGGTCATCGAGAACGCGAACAGGCGCTGCTGATGGTGCGAGCGCAGTAGCCACACGATGAAAAGCGCAGCGCCGATGCCCAGCGCGGTGAAGAACCACCGCTGCCAGCCCGAGGCCGAGGCCAGGAAGGAAAAGGCTGCGCCCGTGTTGTGCACCCGCACGATGTTGAAGAACGAGGTGACGTAAGTCGAATCGCCCAGTTCATAGGCGCCCAGGATCAGGAGCTTGGTGAACTGGTCGGCCAGGAACAGCAGCAGGGCCAGCCCTAGCCAAGGCAGCATGCCGCCGCGCGCTGCGCCCGAGCGGGTCATCAGGCGTGGGCCCGGGTCTCGCCCGCGCCGTACAGGTTGGACGTGCAGCGCCCGCAGATCGTCGGGTGGGCGGCGTCGCTGCCCACGTCGTCGCGCCAGTGCCAGCAACGCTCGCACTTCACGGCCTGCGAGGATGTGGCCTTCACCGCCAGCGCATCGCCGGCCTGCAGTGCAATCGCCGAGGTAATGAACACAAACTTCAGGTCCTCGCCCAGACTCGCCAGAAGGGCGTGGTCGGCGGATGGCGCGACCAGAGTGAGGTCGGCCTGGAGGGATGAACCCACTTCACCTTTCTCGCGCAGGGCCTCGACCTCCTTGTTTGCGACATCGCGGATCTCGCGGATGCGGTTCCACTTCGCCAGCAGTGCCTCGTCGGCACCGCCGATCTCGGCATAGGTCTCGAAGAAGATCGAGTCGGAGGTGCCAAACAGCTTCCACGCCTCTTCGGCGGTGAAGCTCAGGAAGGGCGCCATCCAGCGCAGCATCGCATGCGTGATGTTCCACAGCGCGGTCTGCGCGCTACGCCTCGCGTGCGACTTCGGGCCGGTGGTGTAGAGGCGGTCCTTCAGGATGTCCAGGTAGAACGCACCCAGGTCCTCCGAGCAATACACCTGCAGCTTGGCCACTACTGGGTGGAACTCGTACACCTCATAGTGGGCCAGCACCTCGGCCTGGAACTGCGCTGCGCGGCTCATGGCGTAGCGGTCGATCTCCAGCATCTCGGACAGCGGCAGGGCGTCCTTCGCGGGGTCGAAGTCGCTCACGTTTGCGAGCAGGAAGCGCAGGGTATTGCGGATGCGGCGGTAGGCATCCACTACGCGGGCCAGGATCTTGTCGTCGCCCGCGATGTCGCCCGAATAGTCGGAAGCGGCCACCCACAGTCGGATGATCTCGGCGCCGAGCTTCTCGCTGGTCTTTTGCGGATCCACGCCGTTTCCGAGCGACTTGGACATCTTGCGGCCTTGGCTGTCCACGGTGAAGCCGTGCGTGAGCAGGCCCCGGTACGGCGCGCGCCCGTACATCGCGCAGGCCGTGAGCAGCGAGCTGTGGAACCAGCCGCGATGCTGGTCGTGGCCTTCGAGGTAGAGATCGGCCTCCGGCCCGCTCTCGTGGCCGCTGCCGGCGTGCGATCCCTTGAGGACGGTGGTGTGCGTGGTGCCAGAGTCGAACCACACCTCCAGGATGTCGGTGCTCTTGGTGTAGCTTGGGGCGTCGGCGCCTGCGCCCACCTTGGCCAGGATGTCCTCGGTAGCGGCCTTGGACCAGGCCTCGATACCGCCGGCTTCCACCAGCTGCGCCGCGATGTCCAGGATCTCGGGCGTTCGGGGGTGCAGCTCGCCCGAGTCCCTGTGCAGGAAGAAGGGCAGGGGAACGCCCCAGCTACGCTGGCGCGAGATGCACCAGTCGGGGCGTCCCGCGATCATGTCGCGCAGGCGGGTTTTGCCGTTTTCCGGATAGAACTGCGTCTGCTCGATGGCCGCCAGGGCCATCTGGCGCAGCGTGGCGGGCGCCTTGTCCTTCGTGAACACGCCCTCGCCTTCGTCCATGCGGATGAACCACTGCGCCGCGGCGCGGTAGATCACCGGTGACTTGTGGCGCCAGCAATGCGGGTAGCTGTGGGTGATGGTCTCGGTGGCGAACAGGCGCCCGGCTTCGCGCAGGGTCTCGATCACGACCGGCGCGGCCTTCCAGATGTTCTGCCCGCCAAAGAGGGCCAGGTCGGGCGTGTAGCTGCCGTGCCCCAGCACCGGGTTGAGGATGTCGTCGTAGGTGACACCATTCGCGACGCAGCTGTTGAAGTCCTCCACGCCATAAGCCGGCGAGGAGTGCACGATGCCGGTGCCATCGTCGGCGGTGGCGTAGTCGGCCAGGTAGACGGGCGACAGACGCCGATAGGCCGGGTCCACATCGTGCAGGGGATGGCGAAAGTTCAGGCCGCCCAGTTTCTCGCCGGGGGTGGTGGCCAGCACCTGGCCCTCCAGGGCGTAGCGGGCCAGGCATTTCTCCACCAGCGACTCGGCCACCACGATCAACCCGCGCGGGGTATCCACTAGCGCGTAGACGATTTCTGGGTTCAGGTTCAGGGCCTGGTTGGCGGGCAGCGTCCAGGCGGTGGTGGTCCAGATCACGGCATACGCTGGCTTGGTCAGCGCCGGGAGGCCGAAGGCCGCCGCCAGCTGGGCCGGGTTGTCGCTCTCGAAGCCCACGTCCAGCGTCTGTGATTTCTTGTCGGCGTATTCGATCTCGAATTCGGCCAGGGACGAACCGCAGTCGAAGCACCAGTACACGGGCTTGAGCCCCCGGTACACGAAGCCGCGCTCCATCACGCGCTTGAAGGCACGGATCTCGTCGGCCTCGTTGCGCGGCGTCATGGTTTGGTAGGGGTGGTCCCAGTCGCCCAGCACACCCAGTCGCTTGAAGTCGGCCATTTGCAGGCCGATCTGCTCGGTGGCGAAAGCGCGGCTCTTGGCCTGCATCTCGTCGCGCGGCAGGTTGCGACCGTGCTTCTTTTCGATCGCGTTCTCGATCGGCAGGCCGTGGCAGTCCCAGCCCGGGATATAGGCTGCATCCAGTCCTTTGAGCTGACGCGACTTGACGATCATGTCCTTGAGGATCTTGTTGACCGCGTGTCCCATGTGGATCTGCCCGTTGGCATAGGGCGGGCCGTCGTGCAGCACGAACTTCTCGTGGCCGCAGCGGGCTTCGCGCAGGCGCTTGTACAGGCCCTTGTCTTCCCACTCGGCCACCCAGCCCGGCTCGCGCTTGGGCAGGTCGCCCCGCATGGGGAAGGGCGTGTCGGGCAGATTCAGCGTGGCGCGGTAATCGGTCGCCGGGGCGGTGTTCTTCGGGTCGGACATGGCGTTGCGTTTCGGGGGCTTCGACAAGCTCAGCCCGAACGGGACGGGGAGGGCGGGCGCACTGGCGGCGGGATCTTGCAGCCGTCCGCCCTGAGCCTGTCGAGGGGCAGCGAACGGTTGCCAGGCCGTTAAATTCGATCGCGCGTGGTCTGGCGGCGGGTGGATGCGAAGAAGGCGCGGGCCGCATCGCAGTCGCGTGCGATGCCGGCCGTGAGGGCCTCGAGGCTCTCGTACTTCAGCTCGTCGTGCAGTTTGTGCAGCAGGTCCACCCGGATGATTTTACCGTAGGCCCCCTCGCGCCCGAGGTGGGCCGGCCAGTCCAGGCAATGGGTTTCCAGCAGCACCCGCCCGCCATTGACGTCGTCCGGGTCCAGCGAGGGGCGAATGCCCAGGTTGGCCACCCCCGCCAGGGGCCTCGCGTCCAGCCCGTGCACCTGCACCGCGAAGATCCCGCTGGCGGCGGGTTTCCAGTGCGAAAAGCGCAGGTTCAAGGTGCGAAAGCCCTCAGCCCGCTCGGGTCCGCGGCCCAGTTCACGCCCGAGCTTGCGTCCGTGCACCACATGGCCGCTGATGCTGTAGGGGCGCCCGAGCAGGGTGGCGGCGGCCTGCATGTCGCCGCGGGCCAGAGCCTCGCGTACCGCCGAACTGGACACGCGCAGGGTGTGCACCTCATAGCTATTCATGCGCGCCACGTCGAAGCCGCCAGCCGTCCCGGCCGCATCCAGCATCGCGTAGTCGCCCGCGCGCTTCGCGCCGAAGCGAAAGTCGTCGCCGACCAGCACGTAGCGCGCGCCCAGCCCGCGCACCAGCACCTGGTGGATGAAGTCCTGCGGCTGCTGGCCGGACAGGCGGGCGTCGAAAGGCATCACCACGCACTGGTCCACGCCGCAGGCCGCCAGTTCGGTCAGCTTGTCTCGCAAGGTGGCGATGCGCGCGGGCGCCAGTTCGGGCTTGCGCAGCGCGCCGGCGAAGTAGTCGCGCGGATGCGGCTCGAAGGTCAGCACGCAACTGGGCACCCTGCGGTGGCGGGCCTCGTTGTTCAAGAGGGCCAGCATGGCCTGGTGACCCCGGTGCACGCCATCGAAGTTGCCGATGGTCAGGGCGCAGGCCGGTGCGATGTCCGGATGGTTAAAGCCGCGAAAGATCTTCATCGCGCGATGGGTGGATGTCGTTTGAATAGCGTGCTGCGTCGGGCCCCGCAGGCGGTTTCAGGTCATTGAAAGAGGTTATATTGTGAGGGCTAACTTGTTCAGTGATTCGCGTCGCTCAAGGAGGTCACTCTTGAAGGTGTTGAAGCTGTCTGCCCAGGGCCTGCCGCAGTCCTGGATTTCTCTCGAGCAGGCCGTGCTGCATTACGCCGCCGACCAGGTCCGGTGGGAAGTGGGTGCGGAGGTGGCGGTTTTTCGCGGTGGCCACAACGCCGTCACCGGCGAGCAATCGGTCATCGCCGTGAGCAGCATCATCGGCACCAAGGGCGTTCCCAACGTCAACCCCTTTGACCTCAAGCCGGGCCTGACCAATGGCAAGCTGTTCGCCCGCGATCGCAACACCTGCGCCTACTGCGGCCGCCAGCACCACGAAACTGAACTCACGCGCGAGCACATCATTCCCTTCGCGCAGAACGGCCGCGACCACTGGATGAACGTCGTCACAGCCTGCCGTGCCTGCAACCACCGCAAAAGCAGCCGTACCCCCGAGCAGGCCAACATGCCCCTGCTGTATGCGCCCTATGTTCCCAGCCTCTGGGAAGACTTCATCCTGCGTAACCGACGCATCCTGGCCGACCAGATGGAGTTCCTGATGGCGCACCTGCCACGGACCTCACGCCTGTACGCCTGAAACCTGGTCGTAGGCCGCCGCGGAACCGGCTCCGCCGGGCCGCTGGCGGCGCCCCCTCGGGGGAGGCGGCCGCAGGCCGCTTCGGGGGGGAGGAAAGCTACGCAAACACTCCCGCCGTCTCTTTCATCCGCGTCGAGACCTCGCCCAAATGGTGCAGGCTGTCGCCGAAACTCAATTCGAGCTGGGTGAGTTTCTTGAAATAGTGGCTGCCGATGTATTCATCGGTCACCGCGATGCCCCCGTGCAATTGCACCGCGTTCTGGCCGACGAAGCGCATTGCCAACCCCAGCTGGTACTTGGCTCGCGCCAGTGCCATGCGGCGTTCCTCGGGCGGTGCGTTCAGCTTTAGGCTGGCGTAGTAGCTCATGGAGCGACCGAGCTCCTGCTGCATCTTCATGTCCGCCATGCGATGGCGCAGGGCCTGGAAACTGGCGATGGGCACGCCGAACTGCTTGCGCGTGTTCAGGTAGCCGGCGGTGAGCTCCATGGTTTTGTCCATCACACCCACGCCCTCCGCGCACACGGCGGCGATGCCGATATCCACCGCGTGCTCCAGGGCGACCAGGCCTTCGCGCGTGAGCAGCACGGCGGGCGCGTCAGCCAGTACGACCTCGGCGGCGCGGCTCCCGTCTTGAGTGACGTAGGCGCGCGTGGTGACACCCGGGGCCTGGCGTTCGACCAGCCACAGCGCCATCGCGCCGTCGGCCATCGCGGGCACCAGGAAAGCGTCGGCCTGGTCACCTGCCGGCACGATGCTCTTGGTGCCGCTAACGCGCCAGCCATCACCGGCCTTGGCAGCCCGGGCTTCGCAACGATCCAGATGCCAGCGCGCCGAGCGCTCCTGGTGGGCGAGGACCACCAGCGCTTCGCCGCTCGCGATGCGGGGCAGCCACTGCGCCTGCACCGCTTGCGGCGCATAGCCCGCGATCACGCCACCGGCGATGAGGGTCTGGCCCAGGGGCTCGAGCACCATCCCGCGCCCGAGTTCCTCCATCACCACCATGCCCTCGACCGGGCCCATGCCCATGCCGCCATGGACTTCTGGGATGTACAAGCCGGTCAGGCCCAGTTCGGCCAGTTCTCGGTAGGCCGCGATGTCGAAGCCGCCCGCGCGCACCGCGGCACGACGGCGTTCGAAGCCGTAGCTGCGATCCACCCACTTACGTACCGCGTCGCGCAGTTGTTCCTGGTCGTCGGAGAAATCGAAGTCCATGTTCAGATCCTGTTGATGCGTTCCACCCGGATCAACCGAGCACCGTTTGGGCCACGATATTGCGTTGCACCTCGTTGGAGCCGCCGTAGATCGTGGTCTTGCGCATGTTGAAGTAGGTGGCTGCCAGGGGAGCCAGTCCGGTGGCGCCGCCGGGGAAGTCGCCCTGCCAGCCAGCCTCCATTGCCTCGCGGATGAAGGGCAGGGCGTAGGGGCCAGCTGCCAGCATCATGAGTTCGCAATAGCGCTGCTGGATCTCGCTGCCGCGAATCTTGAGCAGGCCGGCGATATCCAGCGAGTTCTTGCCCAATTTTTCTGCCGAGAGCACACGCAGCACCATCATCTCCAGGGCGACGATGTCCACTTCCAGCTTCGCGATTTCGTCCCGAAAGCGCGTATCGTCCCAGACACCCTCGGCCCGAGCGATGCGCTTGAGGCGTTCAAGTTCGCGCTTGGCGCGGTTCACGTCGGCGATGTTGGTGCGCTCGTGCGACAGCAGGTACTTGGCGTAGGTCCAGCCCTTGTTCTCTTCGCCCACCAGGTTCTGCGCCGGCACTTCCACGTTGTCGAACCACACCTCGTTCACCTCGTGGCCGCCATCGAGCATGATGATGGGTCGCACCTGAATGCCCGGCGACTTCATGTCGATCAACAGGAAGGAGATGCCGGTCTGCGGCTTGCCCGAGCTATCGGTGCGTACCAGGCAGAAGATCCAGTCGCCGTACTGGCCCAGGGTGGTCCAGGTCTTCTGGCCGTTGACGATGTACTTGTCGCCCACGCGCTCGGCGCGGGTCTTCAGGGACGCCAGGTCCGAGCCCGATCCGGGTTCGCTGTAGCCCTGGCTCCACCACACATCACCCGATGCGATGCCGGGCAGAAAACGCTGTTGCTGCTCGGGCGAGCCGAAGGCCATGATCACTGGCGCCACCATCACCGGGCCGAAGGGCACGATGCGCGGCGCACCGGCCAGCGCGCACTCCTCCTCAAACAGGTGCCTCTGCACCGCGTTCCAGCCGGGCCCACCGAAGGACTGGGGCCAGCCGTACCCCAGCCAGCCCTTCTTGCCCAGAATGCGCGCCCAGCGCTGCATGTCCTCGCGCGTGAGGTGCAGGTTGTGGTGGACCTTGTGTGCGATGTCCTGCGGCAGGTTCTCTCCGACCCACGCGCGTACGGTCTCGCGGAAGGCCTGTTCTTCAGGGGTGAAAGCCAAATCCATGGGGTGTCTCCGGTATCACGCAGGTTGTAGCACGCGCGTGCTTTTCCGCGTGTCCGAGGGGTGACAAAGTGGTGTGTCTCTCGTGCTGGGGATAATCGGGGTCTTCATGAAGAACCTCGTGATCCTGATCTCCTCGGGCGGCTCCAACATGGCCGCAATCGCGCGTGCCGCGCGCCGAGACGACTGGGAGCGGCGACTGGACGCGCGCATCGCCGCCGTGATCAGTAACCGGCCGCAGGCCCCTGGGCTGGTCCTCGCCCGCGAGCTGGGCTTGCCTGCCGAGGTTGTCGACCACCAGCCCTTCACGGACCGTGAAGCGTTCGACGCTGAGCTTGCGCGTGCCATCGACCGCCACGACCCCGCGCTCGTGGTGCTGGCCGGCTTCATGCGCATCCTCACCCCCGCTTTCGTCGGGCGCTACGCCGGCCGTCTCCTCAATATCCACCCCTCGCTGCTGCCGGCCTTTCCCGGCCTGCACACCCACGCTCGCGCCCTCGAAGCCGGTTGCCGTTTCGCGGGTGCGACCGTGCACCGGGTCACCGCCGACCTCGATCACGGGCCCATCCTGGACCAGGCCATGGTGCCAGTGATGCCGGGCGACACGCCCGAGACCCTCGCCGCCCGAGTCCTCACCCAGGAACACGTCATCTATCCCCGGGCTATCGCCCGCCTGCTGCGTCCCGCGTAGCGACTCTGCCTCTTTCCATGCACCCCAAAGCTCTTCTCGAGGCCTGCGCCGAACTCGTCGGCCTGGCCCTGAAACTCGAACATCCGGCCGATGCCGTGGTCTCGCGCTACTTCCGCGACCACCGCGCCCTGGGTCCGCGCGAGCGCGCGACCCTGGCCGAAACCGTCTACACCGTGCTGCGCAACAAACTGCGCTACGACCACTTCGCACCCTCGGGCAGTGGCCCGCGCGAGCGTCGCATGGCCATCCTGGGCTTTGCCGGCCCGCGCGATTTCCTCAAGAGCGCCTTATCCGATACCGAAAAGGCCTGGCTCGATGCCTGTGATGCGGTCTCCGAGAGCGACCTCCTGGAACGCCATCGCCACAACCTGCCCGAGTGGATCGTGCAACCCTTGAAGGAGCAGGTCGGCGAGGATTTCTGGCCGCTGGCCGAGAGCTTGCTGCGCCCCGCGCCTCTGGACCTGCGGGTGAATACCCTGGCCGACAAGCGCGAAGATGTGCGCAAGGAGCTTTCGAGTGCGGGCATCGATGCCCGGCCCACGCCGTATTCCCCCTGGGGCTTGCGCCTGACTGCCAAGCCCGCGCTCACCAAGCTGGACGCCTTCACGCGCGGCGCCATCGAGGTGCAGGACGAAGGCTCCCAGCTCCTGGCGGCCTTGCTCGACGCCCGCCGGGGCGAGATGGTGGTGGACTTCTGCGCCGGCGCGGGAGGCAAGACGCTCGCCGTCGGCGCGTCCATGCGCAACACCGGGCGCCTGTACGCCTTTGACACCTCCGCCCATCGCCTGGACGCTCTCAAGCCCCGGCTGGCGCGCAGCGGCCTGTCCAACGTCCACCCCGCCGCCATCGCGCATGAGCGCGATGACCGCATCAAGCGCCTGGCCGGCAAGATCGATCGGGTGCTGGTCGACGCCCCGTGTTCGGGCCTGGGCACCCTGCGGCGCAACCCGGACCTCAAGTGGCGGCAGGCGCCTGAAGGCGTGCGCGAGATGGCGGCCAAGCAATTGGCCATCCTGCGCAGCGCTGCCCGCCTGCTCAAGCCCGGGGGCCGGCTGGTCTACGCCACCTGCAGCCTGCTGCGGGAGGAAAACGAGGCGGTCGCCCAGGCCTTTGGCGACCAGGAAAGTGGCTGGCGGATCCTGCCTGCCGCAGAGGCCCTCGCCCCCCTGAAGCTGGCCGACGCCCAGGCCCTGTGCAGCGGCGACTACCTGCGCCTGTGGCCCCACCGGCACCAGACGGACGGTTTTTTTGCCGCAGTTTGGGTGCGCGTTTAACCCGAATTAGCTTGAGATGAGTCAAAAAGAGCTCAAATTGTTGGGGTCCATCGGGCTCTCGGCCGTAGAATCCTGCCATCCCACTTTGGATTTCATTTCTTCGTTCTATGCTGCTACCTGATTGGGCCGTCCTCGACGCGGCGATCGACTTCATCGCGCACGGCTTGTGGCGCCTATCCTGGTGGCAAGTGGTGATCTTCACCCTGGTGGTGACGCACATCACCATCGCCTCGGTCACCATCTTCCTGCACCGCACCCAGGCGCACCGCTCGATGGACCTGGGGCCCATCCCCTCGCATTTCTTCCGTTTCTGGCTGTGGCTCACCACCGGCATGGTGACCAAGGAATGGGTCGCCATCCACCGCAAACACCACGCCAAGTGCGAGACGCCTGACGACCCCCACAGCCCCCAGACCCGTGGCATCGAGACCGTCTTCTGGCAGGGCGCTGAGCTCTATCGGGCCGAGGCCAAGAACAAGGAAACCCTGGCCAAGTTTGGCCACGGCACGCCGGACGACTGGATCGAGCGCAACCTCTACACCCGTTTCAGTTGGCAAGGCGTGGGCCTGATGCTGATCATCGATGTGGCTCTCTTTGGTGCCCTGGGCGCCACCGTATGGGCCGTGCAGATGCTCTGGATTCCGATCACCGCCGCCGGCATCATCAATGGCATCGGCCACTACTGGGGCTACCGCAACTTCGAGGCGGCAGACGCCAGCACCAACATCTCGCCCTGGGGCCTGATCATCGGTGGCGAAGAGTTGCATAACAACCACCACACCTACCCGACCTCGGCCAAGTTCTCCGTCAAGCGCTACGAATTCGATCTGGGTTGGGCTTACATCCGTGCCATGCAGGCCATTGGCTGGGCCAAGGTCAAGAAGGTCCCGCCCAAGCTCCAACTGGGAGACATTCGCCCCGTAGCCGATGAAAAGACCCTGGAAGCGGTCATCACCAACCGCTACGAGGTCATGGCCCGTTACGCCCGCGAGATGCGCCGTGCCTGCTCCGATGAGATCTCGGTGCTCAAGGCCCGTGGTCAAGACCTGTCCATCCTCCAAGCCGCTCGCCGCTGGCTGCACCGTGACGACGACCGCGTGCCGGCCACGGCCCGTGACCAGGTCGACCAGGCTCGGGCGGCCTCGCCCGCCCTGGACCAGATGCTCACCATGCGCGAGGAACTGCGCCAGATGTGGCTGAACACCACGGTGTCCCGCGAGCAGCTCGCCCACGACCTGGCGGCCTGGTGCAAGCGCGCCGAGGACAGCGGCATCGCGCGCCTGCAAGCCTTCTCGCAGCGGCTGCGCGCGGCCCACGCCTGATCAGGACTGCGGCAGCCTGCCGCAGCTCCTCCGGTTTTGCAGCCAGGCCAACGGACTGGCCAACAAACGGACTGGCCAATAAAAAGCCCCGCATTGCGGGGCTTTTTACTGGGCGCCAGGCTGAATCACTTCAGCTTGATTTCCTTGTACTCGACGTGCTTGCGCGCCTTCGGGTCGAACTTCATGATCGACATCTTTTCAGGCATCGTCTTCTTGTTCTTGCTGGTGGTGTAGAAGTGGCCGGTGCCCGCAGTGGACTCCAGCTTGATCTTTTCGCGTCCGCCTTTGCTCGCCATGATGCTGCTCCTTGATTAGGCTTGGCCGCGGG
>JACCDL010973538.1_pt1 | contig 26188 bp, 25 predicted proteins | sample 7441931 | NCBI WGS metagenome assembly JACCDL01 (sample SAMN15323437, study PRJNA562643) | freshwater metagenome | isolation source: river surface water | place: USA:Blue River Watershed | collected 2017-08-16 | reverse complement strand
CGCCACTTTAAATCCGGGTTACGTCGCAGAGTTCCAAGACCGCTACAGGGAGCATCAACTAGAACTCGATCAATCTTTCCGGCAAGTCGCTTAATTTTGGGATCGTTTTCACTGTCGATCCAAACCGGATGAACGTTGGATAAACCACTGCGAGCTAAGCGCGGTTTTAGGTTTGCTAATCGTCTCTCCGATGTGTCAAACGCATAAAGTCTTCCCGTACTACGCATCATTGCGCCTAAGGCTAAGGTTTTTCCACCAGCGCCCGCACAAAAATCGACGACCATCTCACCGCGCTTTGGGCCCAAGAGATGACACAAAATCTGACTACCCTCATCTTGCACCTCAAATAAACCCTCTTTAAACCAAGTAGAGTTTTGAAGTGCAGGCTTACCGAAAATACGAATACCTTCGTTTGAATACGGTGTGGGGTGTGCTTCAAAGCGATTTGCGTTCGCATTCATTTGCGCCAGTAATTGATCACGATTGATCTTTAAGGTATTAACACGCAGATCAAGCGGCGCAGGTTGCATTAATGATTGCGCAAGTAGTGCGCTTTCATTTGGACCAAAGGATTTTTCTAGAGAGTTCCATAACCACTCCGGTAAATTATTTTTAACGAGCGGTGCAAGTGATTGGCGATCAATTTGGCCATAACGCTTTAACCACTCGAACTCTTCTGGATGAAGCACAAACGCTAAGTCGGCTAAGGCGCTTTCAAGGCGGTTTGCAGAACCCAGACCGCCCTCTGATAGGGCAGAAGCCAAGCCCAGTATGGCTAAGCGGCGAGCTAATGAACCAGTGCCACTGACAGCAAACTGAGAAAACTCGTTCTTACGACGTAATACCGAGAAAGCTGCCTCAGCGATTAAAGCGCGGTCTCGGTGTCCAAGTTTGGGATTTGCGCGAAAGTAGCGAGTCACTAGGCGATCGGCAGGTTCCTTAAATAGGAGTAACTCAGGGATTAGTTTTTCTAAATGAAAAGCATGCTGAGGTAATGCCTTTGCGTGCGAATAATTTTTTTGACCTCTAGGGTTTTCAGGCTCCGCTGTTTTGGGGTTTTTTGACTTCGCGTATTTTTTTTCACCCCGAAGAGAGTTAGGTACTTTAGCAAAGGAAGGTGATTTTTTTAGAGAGGGCTTCATGCCAAAGAAATATATTGAGACTCTGGTGGATCAACGCGTACGGTATCTCCATCAAGATGCAGACGCTGATGAATGAACCACTCGACCGCTAGTGGATAAATAAGATGTTCCATTTTTAAGACGCGCGCTGCAAGATGATTGGCATCGTCCCCTGCCAAAATAGGAACCTCACCTTGGCAAATAATTGGGCCCTCATCAACGCCAGCACTCACAAAATGCACCGTAGCTCCATGAACTGCATCCCCTGACTCCAGAGCACGCTCATGAGTGTGTAGACCAGGGTAGAGGGGCAATAATGAGGGGTGGATATTGATCATGCGGCCTTGGTAATGCTCAATAAATTTTGGGGTGAGAATGCGCATAAAGCCCGCCAATACCACTAAATCTGCTCCAAACCGATCAATTTGAACCTGCAAAGCCTGATCAAAAGAGTCTCGATTGGGAAAATCACGATGGTTAATTACTGCGGTTGGAATTCCGTGTGAGCGAGCAAACTCAAGGCCCTTGGCATCTGGATTATTGCTAATTAGTCCGCTAAATCGCACATCCCAAGACTTGGCTTGTGCAGTTCGATAAATTGCCTCGAAATTAGAGCCGCGCCCAGAAATAAGAGAAACGATTGAATGCATGACCAACAATATAATTCAAGGCTAGCCTGAAAGCGAACTGTGAAGGTATTTCGACGATTTACACCCTCTGTTAAGCACCCTCCATGCGCCCTCACGATTGGTAATTTTGATGGGGTGCATCGAGGTCACCAAGCCTTGCTCCAACAATTGGTGCAAGGTGCCCGCTCTCGTCAATTACAAAGTTGCGTTCTCACTTTTGAGCCACATCCCCGAGAATTTTTTTCTCCGAATGATGCGCCACCCCGCATTCAAAATATTCGTGACAAATTAATCGCCCTTAAGAGCCATGAGATTGATCAGGTTGTGATTGCTGAGTTCAATCAAGCATTTTCTCAACTAAGCCCAGATGAATTTGTTAAGAAAGTCCTGATTGAAGGCTTGAATGCAAAATGGCTACTAATCGGCGATGATTTTTGTTATGGTGCTAAACGTGCTGGAAATTTCAAAAGCCTTGTGGATGCAGGTGAGAAATTTGGTTTTGAAGTGAGTAGTATCTCAACGGTATTGGAATCCAATGAACGGATTTCCAGCTCACTTCTGCGTCGCGCGCTTGAGAACGGCGATATGAATCAGGCGAGCAAATTATTGGGTCGTCCTTATTCCATTTCTGGTCATGTTCTGTATGGCAAGCAATTGGGTCGCGAGCTTGGCTTCCCAACGATTAATCTCGCAGTCTCGACACTGCGTCCAAACGAGAAACCGGTGACCAGCGGTATTTTTGTCGCACAAGTTCATGGAATAAAGAGTCATCCAATCCCAGCGGTGGCAAGCCTCGGGGTGCGGCCCTCAGTTGAGAGTACAGGGCAGGTTTTACTCGAGACACATTTGTTTGATTTCAACCAATCAATCTACGGTCAAATAGTTTGCGTAGAATTACTTGAGCGGCTCCATGAAGAACGAAAATACCCTAATTTAGAAACCCTGCAAGCAGCAATTCAACACGATGCGCTGATCGCGCGTCAATATTTCCAACAGAAAAACAAGCATGTCTGATAAATCCCCAAATTACCCAGTCAATCTGCTCGAAACCAGCTTTCCCATGCGGGGAGATTTACCCAAGCGTGAGCCCAAATGGGTTGAGGAGTGGCAACGCAATAAGGTATATGAAGCGATTCGCAAAGCGCATGCGGGACAGCCTAGTTTTATCTTGCACGATGGCCCTCCTTATGCCAATGGTGATATTCATATTGGTCATGCCGTAAACAAAATTTTGAAAGACATGATTGTGAAGTCCCGTTGGCTCATGGGTTTTGATGCAATCTATGTGCCTGGGTGGGATTGCCACGGAATGCCTATTGAAATTCAAATTGAAAAACAATTTGGCAAAAATTTACCAACCGCACAAGTGCAAGCCAAAGCTCGTGAGTATGCTAAAGCGCAGGTTGCGAAACAGAAAAAAGATTTCCAGCGCTTAGGGGTTTTGGGTGAATGGGATGAGCCCTACTTGACCATGGATTATCAAAACGAGGCTGATGAAATTCGTGCCTTGGGCGAAATTTGGAAAAAAGGTTATGTCTTTCGTGGTCTCAAACCAGTGAACTGGTGTTTTGATTGTGGTTCTGCTTTAGCCGAAGCTGAAGTCGAGTATCAAGATAAAACAGATCCAGCCATTGACGTCGGTTTTGCATTTGATCCTGCGCAAAGCAAACAACTAGCTAGTGCATTCGGCTTAAAAGATCTGCCACATAAACCGGGTATGGCTGTGATCTGGACCACAACTCCATGGACATTGCCTGCTAATCAAGCTTTAAATGTTCACCCTGATTTGGAATATGCGCTGGTTGATACACCTAAATCAATTCTGCTTCTAGCAAAAGATCGCGTAAACGATTGTTTGGAGCAATATGGTTTAGAAGGCAGTGTTCTGGCTACTTGCAAAGGCAAGGCTCTTGAGGGTATCTCTTTTTGGCATCCATTAGCTGCGCTGGATCAGGGCTACAAGCGCTTAGCACCAATTTACCCAGCTGAGTATGTCACGCTCGATACTGGAACCGGATTAGTTCACTGCGCTCCTGCATACGGCGAAGAAGACTTCAAGTCTTGCAAGGCGAATGGTCTCCAAGATCAAGAAATCATTAATCCGGTAATGGGTGATGGCATTTACGCTTCATCATTACCCCTCTTTGCGGGCCAGTCGATTTGGAAAGCAAACGCCAATATTGTGAAGGCCTTAGAAGAAGCAGGCAGCCTTCTCAAAAGCAAATCCTATACGCATTCCTATATGCATTGTTGGAGGCATAAAACACCAATCGTCTATCGAGCTACTTCGCAATGGTTTGCCAGCATGGACAAAAAACCTGCTGGTGAAAAATCATCACTGCGCGAAACGGCATTAGCCGGAATTGAGAGTACTCATTTTTATCCTGCGTGGGGTAAGCAGCGCTTACACAATATGATCGCTAACCGTCCTGATTGGACACTATCGCGCCAACGGCAATGGGGCGTACCAATGGCATTTCTGATTCATAAAGAAACGGGAGAGCCCCACCCACGCACCGCTGAACTTCTGGAGCAGGTTGCAAAACTGGTCGAGAAAAATGGTATTGAAGCTTGGCAAAACCTTCAACTCGAAGATTTAAGCGGTGATGAGGCAAAGCTGTATGAGAAAAATCGCGACTCTCTAGATGTCTGGTTTGATTCGGGAACAACCCATTGGCATGTGATGCGTGGTTCACATCGCAACGCACTCTATCGAAAAGAGTCTGAAAGCAAAGATGGTCGCTGGGCAGATCTCTACTTAGAAGGCTCTGATCAACATCGAGGCTGGTTTCATTCTTCCTTGTTAACTGGCGCAATGTTAGATGGCAAACCGCCCTATCACGCACTCTTAACCCATGGATTTACGGTCGATGGTCAAGGCCGAAAAATGAGTAAATCGGTTGGTAATGTGATTGCCCCGCAAGCAGTTGCTGATAAGTTAGGTGCTGAAATTATTCGTCTGTGGGTCGCTTCAACGGACTACTCGGGAGAGATGTCGATATCCGATGAGATCTTAAAGCGTGTGGTTGAAAGCTACCGGCGCATGCGCAATACGCTGCGCTTTCTACTCGCCAACTTGGCTGATTTTGATCCTCAAGAGCATCAGATGCCTGTGACCGAGTGGGTTGAAATTGATCGCTACAGTCTTGCACTTGCCAGTGATTTACAAAAGACCATTGAGGCACATTATCAAAACTATGAGTTTCATCCTGCAGTTTCAAAAATCTTGGCATTCTGCTCCGAAGATTTAGGGGGCTTCTATTTAGACATACTCAAAGATCGTCTTTACACCATGCCAGCTAATTCGGCGGGAAGACGCTCAGCACAAAATGCTCTGTTTCATATCACCCAACATCTTTTGAAATGGCTCTCGCCCTTCTTAAGCTTTACGGCCGAAGAAGCATGGAAATGCTATCCCCATTTTGCGAAAGATAAAAATAGTATTTCAATCTTCACAGAAGTGTTCTCTTCCTTCCCGGAAATCGGACATGCTTCTGAGCTGATTAAAAAATGGCAACGCATTCGAGAAATTCGCTCAGAAATCACAAAAGCGATTGAAATTGAGCGCGAGGCCGGCAAAATCGGCTCCTCCTTACAAGCAGAACTAGTAATTCAGTTGAACTCTGCAGATTTCGAACTAATGAACTCGATTGGGGCTGATCTTCGTTTTGTAACGATCACCTCAAAAGCCGAAATTCTTGAATCAAAAGAAAACGGTATTTCAGTCACTGTAAAACCAAGCGCCTATCAAAAATGTGCGCGATGCTGGCATCACACGTCTGATGTTGGATCACATACAGAGCATCCTGATCTATGCGGACGCTGTATCAGTAATCTTTATGGTGATGGTGAAATTCGACAATTTGCATAATGGCTGCAACTCAACAAAATCAGCTAGGCTCAGCTAAGACTTATTTGTTCTTAGCACTTTTTGTTTTAATTGCTGACCAAGTAAGTAAATGGTGGGCGCAAATGAGCTTACCGATGGCGCAAGCAATCAAGGTGACTGATTTTCTGAACTGGTTTCTGATTTATAACCCCGGTGCTGCATTTTCATTTTTGTCCCAAGCGGGTGGTTGGCAACGTTGGTTTTTCACGATTATCGGAATTATTGCGGCTGTAGTGATTATCTGGCTGTTGCAGAAAAATACCCAAGACCGACCCTTTTGCATAGCGCTTGCTTTGATACTGGGGGGTGCGATTGGGAATGTGCTAGATCGCTTGTTATATGGTGCAGTGGTTGATTTCATTGACGTTCACTACCAGGGCTGGCATTGGCCAGCATTTAACCTTGCCGACAGTGCGATCTCTATTGGTGCTACATTAATCGTTATTAATGAAATTAGACGTGCGCTCCAGCAGCGAAATTAAGCTTAATTCATCTGAGATCGTAACTATGCCCTCCCTGGCGAACAAAAAAATTGTCTTAGGTATTTCTGGTGGAATTGCTGCTTATAAATCAGCAGAGTTGGTTCGTGCTTTGATTCAGGAAGGCGCACACGTTCAAGTGGTGATGACCGATGCCGCACAACAATTCATCACGCCGGTTACGATGCAGGCCTTAAGTGGTAATCCAGTTTTTACCAATCAGTGGGATCAACGCATTGCCAATAATATGGCGCACATTGAGCTCTCTCGAGCTGCTGATGCGATTTTGATCGCCCCTGCTAGTGCCGATTTGATAGCTAAGCTATCACTTGGCTTAGCGGATGATTTACTTTCAACCTTGTGCTTGGCGCGTGACTGTCCCTTACTCATCGCTCCGGCAATGAATCTACAAATGTGGTCACACGCGGCGACACAACGAAGTCTGAAGAGATTACAAAGCGATGGGGTAGCTGTTCTTGGTCCCGCAAGTGGTGATCAAGCCTGCGGTGAAGTTGGAATGGGTCGCATGCTTGAACCCGAAGAGATTTGTGAACAGTTGATTGCATTTTTTCAGCCACAGGTACTGCGCAATAAACGCGTTTTAATTACTGCTGGACCAACCTTTGAAGCGATTGATCCAGTTCGCGGTATTACCAATTTAAGTTCAGGAAAAATGGGGTTTGCGCTTGCCAGGGCAGCGCTTGAGGCTGGTGCGTACGTCCATTTAATTGCTGGACCATGCAATCTACCAACGCCCTTATTGAGTACTGGAAGAATTACCCGAACCAACGTCACAAGTGGTGCTGAAATGCATCGTGCCACCCTTGCATCAGCCAACTGTGATGTATTTTTTGCAGTTGCTGCAGTTGCTGATTGGACGATTGCCAATCGTGCCAAACAAAAAATTAAGCGCCAAGAAAAAACAGGGCTTGATCTAGAATTTCGCTCCAACCCCGATATCTTGCTCGATATGGCAAAGCTTGCGAAACGTAAATCAAAACCCTACTGCGTTGGATTTGCTGCTGAAACGGATCGCTTGGGTAAGCATGCAAAAGAGAAACGAATCAAAAAAGGGATTCCAATGATTGTTGGCAATATTGGTCCTGCAACCTTTGGTCTCGATACCAATGAAATTATTGTGGTTGATGAAAAAGGGATTAAAAATTTAGGTCAGGGTAATAAGCTTGAGTTAGCTCGCAAACTGATCGCGCAAGTTGCGGCTCGCTTACCCTAGCTTATCTTCGACTGCTTCAGTCTATTTTTATTGAGAGGGGTGTTGGTTTGCAAGTTCTTCAACTCAAAATACTCGATGAGCGGATGCGCTCGCAAATGCCAAGTTACGGTACACCCGGTAGTGCAGGTCTTGATCTGCGAGCATGCATCAATGAAGCCATTGATTTAGCGCCCGGTCAAACTGAACTCATTCCAACCGGCCTGGCAATTTATATCGAAGATCCGCGCTATGCAGCGATGATTTTGCCCCGTTCTGGCTTGGGGCATAAACATGGAATTGTTCTAGGCAATCTAGTCGGCCTAATCGACTCAGATTATCAGGGTCAATTGATGGTAAGCACTTGGAATCGAGGCTCAAAAACTTTCAGGCTAGAGCCGATGGAGCGTCTCGCACAATTAGTGATCGTGCCAGTTCAACAGGTAGAACTAAAAGTTGTCGCTGAGTTCGAAAGCAGCACTCGTGGCAGCGGCGGCTTTGGCAGCACTGGACGCCAATAACGCCGACAACCTCTAGATCTCTTCGACAGGCTCCACACCGGATACCCCGGCCTTATTAGCCTTACTCGGGGGCGTGTTCGATGACTGGATATCGAGGGATACCTTGCCCTCGTTATCAATATCAACAACAACCGAGCCACCATTTGCCAAGCGTCCGAACAGTAATTCGTCAGCAAGCGCTTTGCGAACCGTATCCTGAATAATGCGCTGCATGGGTCTCGCGCCCATCAATGGATCAAAGCCATGTTTAGCCAAGTAAGAACGCAGCGCTGGACTAAATACAGCATCCACTTTCTTCTCATGCAACTGCTCTTCTAATTGCATCAAGAACTTATCAACCACGCGCATGATGATGGATTCATCTAGAGATTTGAATGAAACAATTGCATCTAAGCGATTGCGGAACTCTGGCGTGAAAAACTTCTTGATTTCAGACATTTCATCACCCTGCTCGCGCGCATTGGTAAAGCCCATGGTCGACTTCTGCATTGCCTCAGCACCCGCATTCGTGGTCATGATGATGATGACATTACGAAAATCAGTTTTACGTCCATTGTTATCGGTCAGCGTACCGTGATCCATCACTTGTAACAGGATATTGAAGATATCCGGATGTGCTTTCTCGATCTCATCGAGCAATAAAACGCAATGTGGCTTCTTCGATACCGCCTCGGTCAATAAGCCACCCTGATCAAAGCCTACATAGCCCGGAGGAGCACCGATCAAGCGACTCACAGCGTGACGTTCCATATACTCCGACATGTCAAAGCGCAAGAGCTCAATGCCCATAATGAAAGCTAATTGTTTCGCGACTTCAGTCTTACCAACACCGGTAGGACCTGAGAACAAGAAGGAGCCAATGGGTCGATCAACCTTACCTAAGCCAGCGCGGGTCATCTTAATTGCGCTCGCCAAAGCCTCGATGGCAGGATCTTGACCAAACACCACGCTCTTAATATCGCGGTCTAGGGTTTGCAACTTACTACGATCATCGACAGAAACAGACTGGGGTGGGATGCGCGCAATCTTGGCCACAATCTCTTCAATCTCTTGACGACTGATGGTCTTTTTCTGTTTTGACTTCGGCAATATGCGTTGTGCGGCACCCGCTTCATCAATTACATCAATGGCTTTATCCGGCAAATGACGATCGTTGATATAACGTGCAGACAGCTCAGCAGCTGCAACTAAAGCGGCAGTTGCGTATTTAACGCCATGATGCTCCTCAAAGCGCGACTTCAAGCCGCGCAGGATTTGTACGGTTTGATCGACCGATGGTTCGACCACATCGACCTTCTGAAAACGCCGTGACAAGGCCGCATCTTTTTCAAAGATACCGCGGTACTCGGTGAATGTTGTAGCACCGATACATTTCAGGGTTCCACTTGATAATGCTGGCTTGAGAAGATTGCTTGCATCTAAGGTACCGCCCGAGGCGGCGCCAGCACCAATCAAGGTATGAATCTCATCAATAAACAATATTCCATTGGAATTATCTTTAAGCGCTTTTAAAACACTCTTCAAGCGTTGCTCAAAATCACCCCGGTATTTAGTGCCAGCCAAGAGCGCGCCCATATCCAAGGAGTAAACCGTTGCATTTGCCAAGATCTCAGGAACCTCACCTTTGGTAATTCTCCAGGCAAGCCCTTCGGCAATTGCTGTTTTACCAACGCCTGCCTCGCCCACTAGCAAAGGATTATTTTTACGGCGACGGCATAAAACTTGAATCACGCGCTCTACCTCGCCCTCACGTCCAATCAGAGGGTCTATCTTTCCTTGGCGAGCCAATGAATTTAGGTTTTGAGTAAATTGATCGAGGGGGCTCTCTTTGCCACTACTTGCAGCCTCCTCAGTATCTGGACTAGCTTCAGCGGCCTTCGCAGGTTCTGTGTTGTCTTTGCGGACACCATGACTAATGAAATTCACGACATCCAAACGGGTAACGCCCTGCTGTTGCAGAAAGTAAACCGCATGAGAATCTTTCTCACCAAAAATTGCAACAAGTACATTAGCGCCAGTGACTTCTTTTTTACCATTGGAGGTTGACTGGACGTGCATGATCGCGCGTTGTATCACCCGCTGAAATCCCAAAGTTGGTTGGGTATCAACTTCTTCGGTACCCGGTACTACGGGAGTGTTGTCATTAATAAAGTTTTTCAACTGCGAACGTAATTCAGCGATATTCACAGCGCAAGCCTTCAACACCTCAACTGAAGTCGCGTTATCTAACAATGCGGATAGCAAGTGCTCAACGGTAATGAACTCGTGGCGAGCCGCGCGGGCATCGACAAAAGCCATATGCAAACTGACTTCTAATTCTTGAGCAATCATGCTTCCTCCATAGTGCACTGCAATGGGTGACCCGCTTCGCGGGAACGTTCTATCACTTGATGGACCTTGGTGGAAGCCACATCGCGGGTATAGATTCCGCAAACACCTTTGCCAGCTAAATGTACTTGCAACATGATGCGTGTTGCTGTTTCCTGGTCTTTATTGAAATATTCCTGAATGACCATCACTACAAATTCCATGGGGGTGTAGTCATCATTCAAAAGCATCACTTTGTACATCGCCGGCACTTTTACTTTTTCGGCCTGACGTTCGAGTAAAACCGTATCTTCCTTAAAAGGCGTGATGGGGTTTCCTCCGTTGGGTGTTTTGGAATTACGACTCATAGAAACATTCTAACCACACAGTGAAACTCTGCAATAAATCCTCAAAAATGAGGTTTTCATGTTGCGAAAACCCATAAGAATCAAGAATATTCCCAAGCTTTAGGGTATTTTTTGCAAAAAAGGTGGTTTTCTTAGTGATATAGGGTCATATTTCCTTGACACCCCCCAAAAAAGGGCAAACAATCAACCCTGTGGTGTTTTTCTCATTTGAGATTTACCTGCATTAGGCGTGTTGCGGAGTAAGACTGATCAAAAGGTATTTCCCCTCTTCACGGTTGTCTTTAGTTTTTTGTAATGGAGTTCGCATGGCGACCGGAGTTGTTAAGTGGTTCAATGATGCAAAAGGTTTTGGCTTTATCAAACCGGATGATGGTGAAGAAGAATTATTTGCACACTTTAGTGCAATAACGATGAGTGGTTTTAAAACCCTCAAAGAGGGTCAAAAAGTAACGTTTGACGTTACTCAAGGCCCAAAAGGTAAGCAAGCAACTAATATTCAAGCTGCCTGATTATTCGCTGATTCCAAATAAAAACCCCAGGATAAAACCTGGGGTTTTTCTTTCCGACCTAAAGACTACATATTCTCGATCATCACCTGACCGAAACCGGAGCAAGACACTTGGGTCGAGCCGGGCAATAAGCGCGCAAAGTCGTATGTAACCTTCTTCGAGAGAATGGCCTTTTCCATGGAAGAGATAATTAGGTCAGCCGCCTCGACCCACCCAAGGTGACGAAGCATCATCTCGGCCGACAAAATCTCAGAGCCTGGATTGACATAGTCCTTACCAGCATATTTTGGCGCCGTGCCATGGGTAGCCTCAAACATCGCAATGCTGTCAGATAAATTTGCACCCGGTGCAATTCCGATACCGCCGACTTGAGCCGCAAGAGCATCAGAAATATAGTCACCATTGAGATTTAAGGTAGCAATCACGCTGTACTCGTTGGGTCGCAATAGGATTTGCTGCAAGAAGGCATCTGCGATTACGTCTTTGACAATGATGTCTTTGCCCGTTTTGGGATTCTTGAATTTGCACCATGGGCCACCATCCACAAGTTGAGCGCCAAACTCTTTCATAGCTAACTCGTAGCCCCAATCCCGAAATCCACCCTCAGTAAATTTCATGATGTTGCCTTTGTGAACCAGTGTTACTGAAGGCTTATCGTTATCGATGGCATATTGGAATGCCTTACGAACCAATCGCTGGGTTCCCTCACGTGATACAGGCTTAATACCAATACTGGATGTTGCAGGGAAGCGAATCTTTTTCACTCCCATTTCTTTAATCAAGAAGTCGACCATTTTTTTGGCACCATCCGTACCAGCCTCCCACTCGATTCCAGCATAGATGTCTTCTGAATTTTCGCGGAAGATCACCATGTCGGTCTTTTCTGGCTCACGAACTGGGGAAGGAACGCCCTTAAAGTAACGAACTGGGCGAAGACAAACATAAAGGTCTAGTGACTGACGTAGGGCGACGTTTAAAGAACGAATACCGCCACCGACTGGGGTGGTCAATGGGCCCTTAATCGAGACCACATACTCCTTGACAGCATCGAGGGTCTCATCGGGCATCCAGACGTCTGGACCATAGACCTTGGTTGATTTCTCTCCGGCGTACACCTCCATCCAGGAAATCTTACGTTTGCCGCCATAAGCCTTTTGTACAGCCGCATCAACAACTTTAATCATGACTGGGGTAATGTCAAAGCCAGTTCCGTCGCCTTCAATATAGGGAATAATCGGGTTATTGGGGACATTGATTGAAAAATCAGCGTTTACAGTGATTTTTTCACCCGCGGGGACTTTAATGTGCTTATACATTGCGCTTTTCTCCAGTTAACGAATATGGTATTTTCGCATGAGGCTACAGTGCCTCTTCACTAAACCCTTTATTTTAATTCCCCCGCTCCCATGGTTCGTAAATACCTGACTCTTTTACTAACAACCCTAATTTTTGCGTTGGTTAATGACTCGGCTGCGCAAAGTAATCGCTTACCAATCATTGAACTAAAAGCAGGAATGTATCGAATCGAGGCTGAGCTTTCAGACAGCCCGGCTGCCCGCCAAACCGGCTTGATGTACCGGACGTATATGCCACCAAATTCAGGGATGCTGTTTGTTTTTCCAGATAAAGCAATTCATTGCTTTTGGATGATGAACACCAAACTAGCCCTGACAATCGCATTCATTGATGATGATGGAAAAATTGTGAACCTATCGGACATGGAGCCCGACACTCAAAACAATCACTGTCCCAGAGCGCCCGTTCGCTTCGCTTTGGAAATGAATCAAAAATGGTTTGCGCAACGAGCGCTCGGACCAGGAACCGTTATTACGGGTCTACCTAAAAAATAAAACCAGCTATAAGACGTAAAAAACTTAGCCGAAATGGCAAACGTAGTGAACGGGAGACTCGGCACGAATCACAAAATATCCGCCAGCATCTACGGTCCAACTTTGCCCTGCTTTAAATGTTTGCTCGGCCTGACCGTTAATACTCACAAACGCCGTACCCTCAACAACCTCCATGACTTCCTTAGTTGTCAAATCAAAGCGTAAGGTACTGGGCAAAATAACGCCAACTGATTTTCTAACCCCATCGGGCATCGTGACGGTGTGCGAAACACACTTACCATCAAAATAGACATTGGCCTTTTTGCTCACTGAAACCTGATCAAACTGCATAAATCTTTCCCTATTCACTATTCATTTTGTACGTTTGCGTTTTGCAATCTCTGCAATTCGCATACGCAGCGCATTCAGCTTGATGAAACCACCTGCATCTGCTTGGTTATATGCGCCACCATCATCATCGAAGGTTGCAATCGTTTGATCAAATAGAGTGTTCGCTGAATCACGTGCCAATACCGACACAGACCCTTTATAAAGCTTGAGACGAACATGACCGCTGACATTTTTTTGCGTGTGATCAATCAAAGTCTGCAGTGCCAATCTTTCAGGCGACCACCAATAGCCGTTATAGATGAGGGCGGCGTAACGTGGCATCAGGTCATCTTTAAGATGGGCAACTTCACGATCTAAAGTAATACTCTCGATCGCCCGATGGGCTTTAAGCAAGATAGTTCCTCCAGGGGTCTCATAACAACCCCGGCTCTTCATTCCCACAAATCGATTCTCGACAAGATCAAGACGTCCAATTCCATGTTTTCCACCAAGGCGATTTAACTCCGCAAGTAGTTCATGGGCTTTCATTGCCTTGCCATTGATAGCAATCGGATCGCCTTGCTTAAATTCAATCTCGATCACCTCAGCCTGATCCGGAGCCTTTTCAGGAGAAACTGTCCAACGCCACATTGATTCTTCTGCTTCTGCATTGGGATCCTCAAGATGACGCCCCTCAAAACTAATATGCAAAAGATTGGCGTCCATCGAATAAGGGGCGCCGCCCTGCTTATGTTTCATTTCAACGGGTATGCCATGCTTTTCTGCATAAGCAAGTAATTTTTCACGGGAGAGTAAATCCCATTCGCGCCAAGGCGCGATTACTTTGATACCAGGCTCCAGTGCGTAGTAACCTAACTCAAAGCGGACTTGATCATTCCCTTTACCAGTTGCGCCGTGTGAGACCGCATCGGCACCAACCTGACGAGCAATTTCAATTTGACGTTTTGCAATCAGAGGTCTAGCGATTGAAGTGCCTAGTAAATACTCGCCCTCATAAATCGTATTCGCCCGAAACATCGGGAACACAAAATCACGAACAAATTCTTCACGTAAATCATCAATAAAAATATGTTCAGGTTTAATGCCAAATTTCAGGGCCTTGGCACGTGCAGGCTCCAACTCCTCACCTTGTCCTAGGTCGGCAGTAAACGTCACAATCTCGCAACCATAGGTATCTTGTAACCACTTCAGAATGACGCTGGTATCAAGACCACCGGAATATGCCAATACAGCTTTTTTAATCTCGGACATGATTTTTATTCGTTTAGGATAAATTTAAAAAAACAATCATCAGATTTTAAAGGCGTCCACACAACAAAAATTCCATCAGGGCTTTTTGGACATGCAAGCGATTCTCAGCCTCTTCCCAAACAGCGCTCTGAGGGCCATCGATTACAGCAGCGCTGACTTCCTCTCCACGATGCGCAGGTAAGCAATGCATAAATAATGCGTCTGGACTTGCTGACGCCATCAAACTCTCAGTCACCATCCAGTTTTTAAAAGCTGCCATACGGGAAGCATTCTCATCCTCAAAACCCATACTGGTCCAAACATCTGTACTCACAAGATGAGCGCCTTTGCACGCATCTTTTGGATCAGCACAAACCGTTAAGTGATTAAAAGCAGAGCTGTTCAGTCTAGAGCGCTCGAGTTGATATCCTTCTGGCGCTGAAAAACGAAATTCAAAATCCAGCTTTTCTGCGGCCTGTATCCAGGTGTAAGCCATATTGTTAGCGTCACCAACCCAGGCAACTGTTTTACCTTGAATTGGGCCGCGAGCCTCTACATACGTAAAGATATCTGCCAATACCTGACACGGGTGAAACTGATTGGTCAGGCCATTAATGACAGGGACACGCGAATTTGCAGCAAAGCGTTCTAATGTTTCTTGCTCGAAGGTCCGAATCATAATGATGTCGGTCATCCGCGAAATCACTTGAGCGGCATCCTCAATTGGTTCACCGCGACCAAGTTGGGTATCCCGAGTATTCATATAGACCGCGTGACCACCCAATTGATGAACGCCCGCCTCAAATGAAAGTCTCGTTCTAGTCGAGTGCTTTTCAAAAATCATGGCTAATGTCCGGTCATGCAGAGGGTGCCACGTCTCGTAGCGTTTGAACCTACCCTTTAACCATGCAGAGCGGGCAAATAAATAGTCATACTCTTCGCGACTGAAATCCGCAAATTGCAAGTAATGCCTTACCTCGCCCGGCACTTGAGGTTTGGCCAAAGACTGGCCAGTACCGTACTCAGCAAATTGAGTTGCTCCTGGAACTTTAGAGGTGTTGTGCGGCTTGTCTTGCAAGTAAACGCTCCACTAAATAAAAACCCGCTCATAAATAAGAGCGGGTCAGAAAACTGTTACTAACTTAGGCCCGCTAAGGCCTAAAAATTTAGGCCATTGCCTTGATCGCAGCAGACAATCGCGACTTTTGACGAGCAGCAGTATTTTTGTGAGCAATCTTTTTATCGGTAATCTTATCGATGGTGGATTGCGCAGAAACAAATACTTTTTTAGCTGCATCTTTATCGCCAGATTCGATCGCCTTGCGAACGGCTTTAATCGAGGTGCGAAGTTTTGAACGCAAACTAGCGTTGTGAGCGTTTTGCTTCACAGATTGACGAGCACGCTTGCGAGCTTGTGCGGTATTAGCCATTAAATTAACCTATCAAAATCAAATAAACAGAATGAAATCAAACTTTTAAGAACTACTCGCTTGAATCCACATCATTATGGGAGCCCGGATAATCCAGATCTCGAAAACCCATCATTCTACCCCAAAGGCCTAAAAAAGCCCACCCTGACCATTAAATCAAGGAAAATCAGGCCATGAATCTCCTCTCTGCCGCGGCCAAAGTAAGCTCCTTGACCATGCTTTCCCGCATTACGGGATTAATTCGGGAGACCTTGATCGCAAGAAGCTTCGGTGCCTCGGAGTGGACGGATGCGTTTAATGTGGCTTTTAGGCTACCCAATCTGCTTAGAAGACTATTTGCCGAAGGCGCCTTTTCCCAAGCCTTTGTCCCCATTCTGGGGGAGATTTCCAACAAAGAGGGTACCGATAAAACTCGTGGGCTTATTAACGCGATTGCAACCCTGCTTTTTTGGGCTTTGAGCATCACCGTGATTATTGGGGTGGTGGGGGCTCCAATCCTGGTATTCATGATTGCAGCAGGGTTAAAAACGGGTCCGGCTTACGAAACCACAATTCTGATGACCCAAATCATGTTCCCCTACATCGGCTTGATTTCGATGGTTTCGCTCTCAGCCGGAATTCTGAATACCTTTGGGCGATTTGCGATACCGGCATTTACTCCGGTGCTCCTAAACCTGTCTTTGATTGGGGGCGCAATTTGGATCGCCCCGCAATTAGACCAACCCATTTATGCCTTAAGTATTGGAGTGATGCTTGGCGGAATTTTGCAATTAGCCATCCAAATTCCACCCCTCATGAAATTAGGTCTTTTGCCACGGATTGGTTTGCTTCCACAAAAAATAAAGTTAGCTTGGCAAAACCCCGATGCAAGACGCGTTTTAAAACTCATGGTGCCGGCTGTTTTTGCAGTTTCTGTTGCACAAATCTCCTTAATCATCAACACCAACATTGCCTCGCACCTGCAAACCGGAAGTGTTTCTTGGCTATCGTATGCAGATCGATTGATGGAGTTTCCAACTGCGTTATTGGGTGTTGCATTAGGGACTGTGTTACTTCCAAGCCTCAGTAAAGCAAATGCTGCTCAAGATACGGCGCAAGCTGGAGAACTATTAATTTGGGGATTGCGACTGACATTTTTATTGGCAGCACCATGCGCGATTGCGCTCTTCTTATTCGGCACTCCCATTTCTGCAGTTTTGTATCACTACGGACAATTTAATGATTTTGATGTGGAGATGACTCGCCAAGCTTTGGCAGCCTATGGGGTAGGCTTGATTGGTCTAATCCTCGTGAAAATTTTGGCACCGGGTTTTTATTCGCGGCAGGATATTCGTACTCCGGTCAAAATTGCCGTGGTTGTTTTGCTATTTACACAGCTAGCCAACATCGTTTTAGTACCCTCCTTAGCACATTCGGGTCTAGCCTTATCGGTTGGTTTGGGAGCCTGCCTAAATGCCGCCCTTCTTTGGTTTGGTTTACGCAAACGCGGTGCTCTCCCGATTGCATCGGGTTGGGGTAAATACCTCCTCCAACTTCTTGTTGGTTTATTGCCACTTGGGGTGCTGCTCTTTTATGGTGCACAGGCTCACGACTGGCTGGCCCTGCAAGCTAATCCATTGATCCGTATCGGACTTCTGGGCTTGTGGCTACTAGGAGCAGCATTGGTTTACTTTGCAACTCTTTGGATGGTCGGCTTACGCTGGCAAAATTTTCTACGTCATGCAAAATAGGAAGCATGCCAACTCAACAACTTGATTACTTTGCTACCTTAGTTGCTGAGGATGAGCACTTCCCTCTTACGGAAGCAAGTATTGCGGTTGCCCAACACGCTTTCCCTGACCTCGACGTACAACACACTCTTGATGAAATTGACCAATTAGGGGATCGTTTAAAAAAACGGATTTCTGCCGATGCATCTGCTGTGCAGCGCCTACAGCAACTGAAACATTTTTTCTACACTGAGCTGGGTTTTGGTCCTAACCCGAATGATTTTTATGCTCCTGAGAACTCGTATCTGCATCATGTCATCCAAAGTCGCCGTGGGATACCAATTTCATTGGCAATTCTGATGATGGAACTCGGTAATCAAATTGGGCTCAAGATCCGCGGAGTTTCGTTCCCCAACCACTTCATGTTGCGGGTTTCTCTGCCTCAGGGTGAAGTCATTATGGACCCCTTAACTGGGGCATCTCTAGCCAAACACGAGCTTCAAGAAATGCTTGACCCCTACCTAGAAGCAAGAGGTTATGTCGGTGATTTGAAATTACCTCTCAATGTCTTTTTACGAGTTTCGAGCTGCCGTGAAATTTTGTCGCGCTTCTTGCGTAATCTCAAATTGATCTACACCGAGCATGAGCGTTGGGAACGTTTACTAGGAGTTCAGCAACGCTTAGTCATCCTATTGCCTGACTCGATTGAAGAAGTTCGTGATCGTGGTTTGATTTTTGCCCAGTTGGAATATCTGCGTCCTGCAATTGAGGATATGCAGCGCTATCTTGCTGCTCAACCCGATGCAAATGACGCCGACGAGATTCGGGAACATATTGCTACTCTAGAAAATCAAGTGCGTCAGCATTAATTACCATCGCATTAATGTCCTCTAAAGTTTTATCAATCGTTGGCCCAACTGGGGTTGGCAAAAGCAATCTTGCACTTCATCTCGCTCGACAATGCCGAGATCGCGGCATAGCGGTTGAAATCATCAGCATGGATTCAGCTTTGGTTTACAAAGGTATGGATATTGGTACTGCTAAACCAACTCGTCTAGAGCGAGACGAGTTTCCTCATCATCTGATTGACATCATCGATCCTCGTGAAAATTATTCAGCAGCCCAATTTGCAAGTGACACCAAAAGACTGATTCAAGAGATTCGAGGTCGAGGACATACACCTTTAATTGTTGGTGGCACGATGCTGTATTGGCGAGCGTGGGCGTATGGCTTCTCCAATTTACCTCCTGCAGATCCAAACGTTCGCGACCTACTGGATCGGGAAGCAGCCACGGTGGGTTGGCCAGCCATGCATGCCAAACTAACTCGAGTGGACCCAGAAAGTGCAAAACGTTTGAAGGTGAATGATAGTCAACGGATTCAACGGGCTCTTGAGGTGTATGCCATTACCGGTCGACCACTGTCCGATCTTTTTTTGGAGACGCCGACCCAATCGGGTCGAGACGGAACAGATGCCATGGATATTGAGATCATTTCATTGGAGCCTGCTGATCGCAAGTCTTTACACGCTCGTTTAGAGGGGCGTTTTGATCAAATGCTGCAACACGGTTTGATTGCTGAAGTGGAAGGTCTTTATCAACGCGGTGACCTACATATTAATTTGCCATCCATTCGAGCAGTTGGATACCGTCAGGTTTGGGAGTATCTTGCTGGCGAAATTGATTTCGATACGATGAAGCAAAAGGCGTATGCGGCCACACGTCAACTCAGTAAACGGCAAATGACTTGGTTAAGGGCGATGAATCGCCAAGTGATTGATGCGTTCAATCCAAAAGAAATCGAAGCGGCTACTCAGAAATGCCTAAGCATTTTGGGGGCATAACTCAAATTAAGATTGTTTGCGGTGCATTTTGAGATCGCTCAACGATCTCTCCTAATCGCCAAGATTGCAGACCCTCTTTTCCAATGCTGGCAATCACAGAGTCGGCCTCGTTGGAGCTAACGATGACCACCATACCGATGCCGCAATTAAATACCCTTGCCATTTCTGCATCAGCAACACCGCCTTTCATTTGTAGCCACCGAAATAATGCAGGCAACTTCCATGAATCGCGATGTAAAACCGCTTGCGTATTTTCAGGGAGAACACGCGGGATGTTGTCGACTAATCCACCGCCAGTAATATGGGCTAAACCTTTCAAGGTATGAGAGGCCATCACCTTTAACAAGGGCTTGACATAAATTTGAGTTGGCGCCATCACCAACTCGCGCAAAGATTTACCATCAATATCATCTGAGGGTTTGGCATGAGCCCTCTCAATAATCTTGCGAATCAGTGAGTAACCATTCGAATGCGCACCGCTCGATGCGATTCCAAGTACAACATCACCGGGCTTAATCGATGCACCATCAATAATTTTTGACTTCTCAACGACCCCCACAGCAAAACCTGCAAGATCGTATTCACCAGGTGGATACATACCGGGCATCTCAGCAGTTTCGCCACCAATCAAAGCGCAGCCTGCGATTTCACATCCCTTGGCAATCCCGGCAACGACAGTCGTTGCCGTATCGACCGATAACTTACCGCAAGCAAAATAATCCAAGAAAAATAGCGACTCCGCGCCCTGAACCAAAATGTCGTTCACGCTCATCGCTACCAAATCTTGACCGATTGTCTCGTGGGCATTCCACTCAAATGCCAACTTCAGTTTTGTACCCACCCCATCCGTTCCAGAGACAAGAATGGGCTCTTTGTAGTGTTTTGGAACCTCAAAAAGGGCCCCGAATCCTCCAATTCCGGCGACCACACCATCACGCAGGGTCTTTTTTGCCAAAGGCTTGATTCGGTCAACGAGAGCGTCTCCGGCGTCGATATCGACACCGGCATCGCGGTAAGAGAGGCCTTGGGTTTTTGCAGAGTTAGTCATGATGGCAGCTTCTGGAAATCCGGAAAAAGAAGGAAAAATGGCGTGTTATGGATATAGATCGTTAGAATCTCTGAATTCTAGAGTATGAAGACGCATGGCTGACATTTTCACCCCTTTTCTGTTTGCTTTCATTTTGGCTTACATTTTGCGGCCTGTTAGTTTGCGGCTCGAAAATCTAAGGCTGGGCAAGGCCATATCCAGTTCGCTAGCGATTCTTTTAGGACTCAGCGTGTTTGCCATCATTCTCTTGCTCTTGATTAATTTATTGCGCTACGAAATACCGCTCGTTAAGGCGCAACTACCCATTTGGTTACAAAACCTCCAAACTTGGTTAGCGCCAAAATTACTGAGTCTCAACGTTGATCTTGACTGGCAAGGCATTCGTGAGGCTATTACCCAAAAACTAACGGCTCATTTCTCCGCCAATGCTAATCAGATATTGAGTACCAGTTTCGAAACTATTTTGGCTTCCGGTAGCTCAGTGTTGGGTGGCTTTGTCAACTTAGTTTTGATTCTATTTGTGCTGTTCTACCTCCTGATTGATTGGGACCATTTCTTTGCACTACTCACCAAAATCATTCCCTTACGTTTTCAAGAAACAGCTATTCGTCTAGCGCGAGAGACTGATCAACTCCTGTCGCAATACCTGCGAGGTCAAATGCTAGTTATTTTGATCATGGCTATTTTTTACTCAGCAGGGTTAAGTCTGACAGGGATGCATGGCGCGCTCGGTTTAGGTGTCTTTACTGCTCTCGTCATTGTGATTCCGTACATTGGCATTGCTCTGGGTCTTTTGTTAGCCGTTCTTTCGGTGATCTTGCAGTTTGGTATTGGCATGGAGCTTGTAATCGTTTTAATCGTTTTTGGAATTGGGCAAGTTCTTGAAGGATTTTTTCTTACGCCGCGTCTCGTTGGTGAACGGATTGGGCTTCATCCGGTAGCAGTCTTATTTGCTTTATTAATCTTTGCGCAACTCTTTGGCTTTTTTGGAGTATTGCTCGCACTACCAGCCAGTGCAATTATTTTGGTATTGGTTCGCTTCGCCTGGTCTCTTTATGAACAAAGTGCCTGGTATCAAAAATAATGAATCGCTCAGCTGGCTTACCTCGTCAATTTGCATTGGATCTCACCCAAGCCCCTAAGCCCTCATTGCATAATTTTTTACCGAGTGGCAACGAAGAGTTATTGCATGCCATTAAAGATTCGATCAATTTATGGTCCCTACCTTCTCAATCCAATGGTCAATCCCTAAATCAACGCTGGTTTTATTGGTGGGGTAAAAGTGGCTCTGGTCGCACCCATCTCTTGCAAGCAATCATCCATCAGGCAAAGCAATCAGGGATTCTATCGATTGGTCTACAACCCGATCAACCCAATCATTGGATCGATGTTGAAAATAAACTCGATAAAGAGAATCGCGAAGCAGCGATTGCTATCGCAGTTGATGACGTTGATCAACTCGATTCGTCTTTACAGGCTAGCCTGTTTCGAATCTTGAATAAGGTTCATGCTGCACCCCACCTCTTTGTCTATCTATCCGGTAATAATCCTCCAGCTCATTTGCAATTACGTGAGGATTTGCGTACCCGTCTGGGTTGGGGATTAATTTTTGAACTTCATCCCTTAACCGATTCAGAAAAAATCGAGGCCCTTTCTCGAGCCGCCAAAGACCGTGGGCTTACTCTCTCCACCGAGGTATTGCCGTGGCTGACTCATCATTTTTATCGAGATATGCCAAGTCTGATGGCTTTACTTGATGCATTGGATGCTTACTCGTTAGAAACAAAGCGCTCTATTACCCTACCCTTAGTTCGTGAATTACTTGGAATTTCTGGAACAAAACAATGACTCGCTTAGCCTTATTCGATCTTGATCACACACTACTGCCATTTGATAGTGACTACGAGTGGGGGCAATTCTTGGTGCGCCTAGGGGTGGTTGATGGGAAGCAATATGCGCAGGCGAATGATCAATTCTACGCAGACTACAAAGTTGGCAAACTCGATATCGATGCATTCTTGCGCTTTGCACTAAAACCACTTTCTGAAAATACTCGTGCCCAACTCAATGAATGGCATCGCCTGTTTATGGCTGAAAAAATTACTGGGCAACTGCATCCCAAATCACTGGCTTTGGTTAAAAAACATCAGGATGCTGGAGATCTATGTTGCGTAGTTACTGCAACCAATAGTTTTGTCACTCGACCAATCGTCGAAGCTTTTGGAATCCAACACCTAGTTGCAACCGAGCCGGCAACTGTCAACCATGATCCTCTAGGAGCTTTTACGGGAGGGGTTTCAGGTACGCCAAGCTTTAAAGAGGGTAAGGTCCTGCGGGTTCATTCTTGGTTAAATGAGTTGGGCTTATCATTACAAACAATCGAAAGAAGTTATTTTTATTCGGATTCGATCAACGATCTTCCATTGCTAGAACAAGTTACTGATCCGATTGCTACCAATCCGGATGCAAAATTAACTGCGGAAGCACAAAAGCGTAATTGGCCTATCTTGCATCTTTTTAACTAACCACCAGCTCAAAACCATTCTGAATGATTACTAAATTCCTCGATCGACTTCTGCGTCGAGGTCCACGACCCAAATCCAGCCAATCTGGGGCGGTCTTGGTTGCGCACAAGGTTCCTAAAAAAACCCATCGAATTAACCCCGCTTTAATCTCAAAGAATGCGATCAAAGTCACTCACACGCTCCAGCAGGCAGGATACAAGGCCTACATCGTAGGCGGCGCAGTACGTGATCTTGTATTAGGCATTGCCCCAAAAGATTTCGATGTAGCAACTAATGCTACTCCTGAACAAGTTCAAAAATTATTTAGGCGTTCACGCCTCATCGGGCGACGCTTTCAAATCGTTCACGTCACTTTTTTTGGAAAAGATCGCCCAGAAATTATTGAGGTCTCAACATTTCGAGCGGTTGTGGAAAGCGTTGGCGAACATGTTGCCGAGAGTGGCCGAATTCTTCGCGATAACGTTTGGGGAACGCATGCTGAAGATGCTGCACGACGCGATTTCACCATCAATGCAATGTACTACGACCCAAGCACTGAGACTGTGCTCGATTATCACGGTGGTATGGAGGATATTCGCTCTAAAACGATTCGTATGATCGGAAGTCCCGCAAAACGCTATCGCGAAGATCCAATCCGAATGCTACGCGCCATTCGTTTTGCCGCCAAAACTGGTTTTCAAATCGAACCCGAAACCCGAAAACCCATTAATGATCTTAGTCAGTTGATTCACGATGTACCCAGTGCCCGCTTGTTCGATGAAATTCTCAAATTGCTCATGTCCGGTCACGCATGGTCGGGCATTGAGGCCCTGCGCGATGCTGGTTTGGATCGCGGTCTGCTGCCGTTCATTGATAAAAGTTTGTCGAATCCAACCTCATCCCAATTTATTCAACAAGCTCTACGCAACACGGATGAGCGGATTCAAACTGGTAAATCAGTTTCTCCAGGATTTTTATTCGCTGCCTTGCTCTGGCCCGACCTAGAGGAGCGATGGCGCGATCTGATTGCTAGCGGCATGCCAACCATTCCTGCACTTCATGCAGCAATCGATGATCTCATTAGTCGCCAACATATTGGGATTACCATTCAACGTCGGCACGAAAGTGATATGCGCGATATTTGGGCGATGCAGCCGCGTTTTGAAAAACGAATCGGCCGCTATCCATATCGTCTCCTCGAAGTACCCCGTTTTCGAGCAGGTTATGACTTTATGCTGCTTCGAAGTCAAACCGGTTATTGCAAACCTAATCTCGGGGACTGGTGGACTGCGTTTTATCATGCGGATTTACCCGAACGTGAGGCTCTGCTCGCTGCAGCTAAGGGTGAAGATGCCGATGTTGCACAAAATCCCTCGAAACCCAATAAAAGAAGGCGCCGGCGTCCAAAAAAGCCCAATTCAGGGACTGAAATCAGCCCCCAAGCAGACGCAAACGGTGCCAAGCAAGATTAAGCATTTTTCAGTAAAGTTATCCCATATTTTTTGGGATAACTATGGCTCAGGCCTTCATTGGATTTGGCGGAAATATTGGAGATGCTCGACAGATCATCACCGATGCAATTGTTTGCCTAGCCCAACACATTGAAGTTCACATCATTAATAAGAGTTGCTTCTATCAAAGCGCTCCTGTGAATGCCGTGGGGGGCGATTACATTAACGCCGTTGTTGAAATCGAGACTGATTTAAATCCCTACGGTTTGCTCTATGTTTGCCAGTCAATTGAGCAACAATTTGGTCGTGAGCGTCCTTTTGCAAATGCACCACGTACTCTCGATCTCGATATTTTGTTTTACGAGGGTATTGAACAAGATCACTCCGAGCTCACGATTCCTCATCCCCGCATTACGGAGCGCTCATTTGTGATTCTTCCCCTTCTCGAAATCTGTCCCGATTTCTTCTTGCCAAGGCATGGGCCTCTAAAAAATCATTTATCCAGTATTGCTCATCAACGTATTACCCGTCTAACCTGTAAACATTGCGATTGCGGCCAACAAGTCCATTCGGCTTAAAATCCGCTCTATGAGTTACTTACAAGGCGATAAGCCAATTTCCATTACTAAACTTTTAGCCATGCATGCTGATGGCGAGAAGATTGCTGTCCTGACTGCATACGATTCAACCATGAGCGCCCTTCTCAATCGTTGTGGTGTTGAAGTTATTTTGGTTGGCGACTCACTCGGCAATGTAATACAAGGTCATAGCAGCACCACCCCTGTGACCATCGAAGACATGGCTTATCACACCGAATGCGTTGCACGCGCGAATCACCATGCATTCCTTGTGGCAGATTTGCCATTTGCTAGTTATGGCGATCCCGTCCAAGCACTAGAGTCTTCCGCTGAATTAATGCGCGCTGGTGCTGATATGGTGAAACTGGAAGGTGGCGGTGCTTGGCAAATTGAAGTCATTCAATATCTAGTCGAGCGCAGCGTACCCGTTTGTGCGCATTTGGGCCTTTTGCCGCAATCCGTTCACTTACTGGGCGGTTACAAAGTGCAAGGTAAATCAAAAGACTCTGCAACCCATATGTTTGAGCAAGCACATGCGTGTCAAGTTGCTGGCGCACAAATGTTGGTGCTTGAAGCAATACCGTCTGCTCTTGGTGAAAAAATTACCCAGTCTTTGCATATTCCAACAATTGGAATTGGAGCCGGTCCAGATTGCTCTGGGCAGGTATTGGTGCTGCCTGACATGCTTGGAATCAGTCCGGGCAAGCCACCCAAGTTCGTCAAAGATTTTATGGCGAACAATGCTTCGATCGAGGCCGCAGTTAAAGCATTTGTTCGGGAAGTAAAGTCAGGAAAATTTCCCGGGCCAGAACACTGCTTTGCTTCTTAATTAAAGAAGCTTTTAACGCGATCAAACCAACCCTCTTGCTGTGGACTGTGTTTTTTGCCGCCGCTTTTGAGTGATTGATCAAATTGTTGTAACAAATCTTTTTGTTCGTCGGATAACTTCACTGGTGTCTCTAATAAAACATGGACATAGAGATCACCGAGTAACGCGGAACGCAGTTGTTTGATTCCCTTATTCCGTAAGCGAAAGGTTTTGCCAGTTTGAGTTCCCTCTGGAATAGTCAGTTCTACTCGACCCCCAAGTGTCGGAACCTCAATCTCACCACCTAAGGTAGCTGTAGCAAAAGAAATTGGCATCTGAATATGCAGATCACTGCCATCACGCTCAAACACTGG
>JACCDL011125451.1_pt1 | contig 26288 bp, 20 predicted proteins | sample 7441931 | NCBI WGS metagenome assembly JACCDL01 (sample SAMN15323437, study PRJNA562643) | freshwater metagenome | isolation source: river surface water | place: USA:Blue River Watershed | collected 2017-08-16 | reverse complement strand
ATAACATAGTAGACTGCTTTAATTGCGCCATCTCCACCGAAGGAAGTAGACTCAGAAAGCAAATGGTGACAGATATAAGACACCAAAAACAAAAGCGACAAAACCATAGCAGACATCATCACTTTTTTATGCAATGCATATCTTCCTCTTTTTACAGCGAGTAATCCGACTAACAAAAGAAAAGATACAGCTGAATTGATAATGGCATTGATTTTTGCAAATACATGCACATCAAAAGGAAGATCAACTTCAAGTTTAATTCTCGATAAGAAAACAACAGCAACAAAAACGACTATTGAAAAAACAATAATCAAGATATTCGCTAGTTTATCATTCTTCTGAATACTTGCAGGCAACATAAGTTCTGGTTTTATTTTCTAAAGAGATTTCTTTTTTTCTTTTTATCACGCTCCATGTTCAACAACACAACATCTTTGATAAGTTTATCAAGGTTTACACTATCCAATCCATTATACCACCCACGAATTACTTTATCTCTGTCGAGTAAAAAGAATTTCTCTGTATGGATAAAGCCAGTGTCAATATTTCCTTCTGATGCTATTGAAGCTTTGAACTCATTTAAAGCAATATCATAAATTTCTTTTCTATCACCTGTCAGCATCCACCAGGTATCATGATCAATACTAAAACGATCACCATATGCTTTGATCTTCTGTACTGAATCTCTTTCCGGATCAATCGTAAACGAAACAAAGCGAACTATTGTATCTGTCTTCTTGAATGCATCTTGAAGTCGCTTCATATTACGTGTGAGCTTCGGGCAGATAGAAGGGCACGAAGTAAAGAAGAAATCAGCGACAATAATCTTACCATTCAAATCATCAAAGCCAACTTCTTTACCAAATTGGTTTTTTAATTTGAAGGGGCGGACTTTATGCCAAACCGTATCATTTACATCTCTACCCTTTTCTTTCTTTACAACCACAGTATCATAAAAATAGCGACGAGGCATCTGTACTGCACCCTTACTCAGGTCCTCAACCAATAGGTAACTCACTACAGGAAGTACTGCAACTACTAATAATGCTATGATTGTCGTCTTTTTCATCCTACTCATTTAACAAAAAAAAGCACCGTAGGTTTTGTCCAACGATGCTTTCACTATAGTTTTTTATGCTATCAATGTTTTCCTTCAGCGTGTGGCGCTGCAGGTGCAGTCACCTCAGGAGCACCATTGTAGGTATTTCTTAAGTTCTTCCAAGAATTACCCTCATATAAAAAGGCAGCAATGAACCAAATGAAGAGCAACAAAGGCACTACAATAGTCATGATAAGGTTCTTCACCTCATCACCAAGGTGCATAAATACACCAACAATGTAGAAAGCCTTAGCCAAGGAAAGAATCACAATTACACCTTTCAAGAAAAGGGTAAGCGCTCCTGCCATAGGCACAGCATACATCAATAATCCTAGTCCAAGTTCAATTACTGTGATTACAGAAAGAAGGACAGTAGTCTTGATAATCTTTTTTACAACTTCGTCTCCCCCTGGTTCGTGGTGAAACGTAATTTCTTGTACACTATGTTCCATATAATAAGTTTAGGTTGTTTTTAGATAAGATAGAAGCAAAGGAATACGAATACCCATACAAGGTCAACGAAGTGCCAATACAAACCAGCTTTTTCAATCATCCAGTAATGTCCTTTTCTTTCAAAGGTTCCATTGATGGCCATGATCAACATCACGATATTGATAACAACACCTGATAATACGTGGAAGCCATGGAAACCAGTGATACCAAAGAAATATCCACCAAAGGCAACTGGACCAGGAGTAGTAACATGGTGACCTTCATGACCTGTTACATTTGCAGCAGGACCCCATGGATTCATGGTAACAGTTGTACCCAATTCTTTTACTTCATTATTGATCAATACCAAATGATCACCTGTAATCAAGTGTGTCCATTCCCAAGCCTGACAACCCAAGAAAGCCAAACCACCAATGATAGTCCAGATCATCCATTTGATTACGCCCTGCTTATCATTCTTATGTCCAGCGTGTACAGCAAGTACCATGGTTACTGAACTCACAATGAGGATGAAAGTCATCAAACTCACGAAAGCAAGTGGAAGGTTTGCATGCCCTGCTAAAGGAAATGCATTGAACACCTGGTTCGGGTCAGGCCAGTAGTTCTGGCTGAATCGAATAGTACCATAAGAGATGAGGAAGGCGCCAAAGGTGAAAGCATCACTCATCAGGAAATACCACATCATGAGTTTTCCATACTCAACGTTGAAAGGGCTTTTACCGCCACTCCACCATTTGGTTTCCATTTGTGCATGGGCTGTTGCCATTCTAATTTGTTTTAAGGTTCAACTAACTGGACTATTTCATCCAATTAAAAAATATAAATAAGTAGATCCATAAAGCATCTACAAAATGCCAATACGTTGCTGCTACTTCTAGCGGCACTGTGTTATAACTTCTGGTTGCAACACGTAATGCTTGAATGGCAATCACCACCAAAGCAATCACTCCCCCCAACACGTGCAAACCGTGCAATCCAGAAATTGCAAGAAGAAAAGAATAAGATGCATTTGAACCTGCGCCAATTAAGCGAATATCATTTGCACCAAATTGCTTGAATCCTACAATTTGTAACACTAAAAAAAGAACTCCCAACACCGCAGTAATCATCAACCACCTTTTGTACGCCATCATCTCTCTTGCTTTCAAAGCTTTAAGAGAAAGCTGGACTGTTATACTGCTTGCGAGGATTGCTGCTGTAGAATACCAAAAGATAACTGGTATCTCCAACATCAACCAACTTGCCTGACTGCGCTTCACAATGTAAGCACTTGTTAGCCCCGCAAACATCATCAAAATACTGCCAATAGCTACCCAAAGGGTGAACTTATGTGGATGTATTTTTCTTTTCTGATCATTCATTGCTTGAATCATGCTTTTATTTTTTCCCGCTCACTTATTCAACAAGTAGTTAATTCAATTTATCAGCCAATAATGCTAAAAGCACAACAGGCAAATAGATATAGGAACCAAACATCACTTTTCTAGCAGAGGCAACATCCATGTTTCTAAACAACTGTACTGATTGCCACAACATTGCAAGATTAGCAAGAGCAACAATCACCAGACTCACTAAACCAGACATGCCAAATACAAATGGCATCACTCCGATAGGAATCAAGAGTACAGAATATAGAATAGCTTGTACAGCTGCGTATTTTGTTGGACCACCTTCAGCGGGTAACAATTTGAAACCTGCCTTCGTATAATCTTCATGTGCTACCCAAGCAATTGCCCAGAAATGGGGGAACTGCCAGAAGAATTGCAATGAAAACATAATCCAACCACCAATGCCTATTTCAGGATCACCCGCTGCCCATCCTATGAGACAAGGCAATGCTCCTGGAATTGCACCAACCAGTACTGAAATAGAATGGACTTTCTTTAATGGCGTATAAATGAATCCATACAAGAAAAGACTGAAACCCGAAATTCCCGCAGCAGTCCAGTTGAACCATAATCCGATAATAAATATTCCGATTACGGCTGCTAGTGCTGCAAACGTGGAGGCTTCGTCTACTGTCATTCTACCAGAAGCAACTGGCCTGTTGGCAGTACGCTTCATCATTGCATCGGTATCTTTTTCTGCAATCTGGTTAATGGCATTGGCTGCTCCTGTTACAAGCAAACCACCTACAAAAAGTAAAAGAACTGATATGATGTCGAACTCAATGTCAGGGACCAAGAGGTAACAAACTACTGAAGAAAACACCACTGTAAAACTCAGTGTGAACTTCATCAGCTGCTGATAATCTTTCAGCTTGGATGATACCTTTGATGCTATGCTCCCTTTCTCTTCGTTCTGCTGCATCAAATATTTTTTTAAATCACTCCCGAAGGAGTGATTAGTAATTAATGTTTAGACTCATTCGCACCAACTGGCTCAGTCTGTGGAATGAACTCTCTTCCATCCTTTCCATAATCATATGGCCATCTGTGTACTTCAGGTACATCGCCAGGCCAGTTACCATGTCCAGGATTAATTGGAGTTGTCCACTCCAATGTATTTGCACCCCATGGATTTTGTGAAGTAACTTTTCTACCCTTGAAAATAGAATAGAAGAAGTTGAACACAAACAACAACTGCACTGCAAATACAATCATTGCAACAGTACTGATGAACCTGTTCATATCAGCAAACATGTTGAACGACTGCCAATTGCTCCAATCAGTATAACGACGTGGCATACCTGCTAGACCTGCATAGTGCATTGGCCAGAAAATCAAATATGAACCAACAAGTGTTACCCAGAAGTGGATGTAAGCCATGGTGTTGTTGAGGTAGCGACCATACATCTTAGGGAACCAGTGGTATACACCAGCAAACATTCCAAAGAAAGATGCTACACCCATTACAATATGGAAGTGTGCAATTACAAAATAAGTATCGTGCAAGTGAATATCCAATGTAGAGTTACCCAAGAAGATACCGGTAAGTCCACCTGAAATAAACAAGCTCACAAAACCAATTGAGAAAAGCATACCTGGAGTGAAACGGATATTTCCTTTCCAGATAGTAGTCAACCAGTTAAATACTTTAATAGCAGATGGAACCGCAATCAACAATGTCAACAACACGAAGAATGCACCAAGGAATGGATTCAAACCAGTCACGAACATGTGGTGTGCCCAAACCAAGAAAGCAAGAATACAAATTGCAAACAATGAACCAACCATCGCCAAATAACCGAAGATTGGTTTTCTTGAGTTTACAGAAAGAATTTCAGAAACCATTCCCATTGCTGGAAGTAGGATAATATATACCTCAGGGTGTCCTAAGAACCAGAACAAGTGCTGGAACAAAATAGCAGAACCACCTTCGTTTGGTAAAATTTCACCTTTCACAACAATCTCAGAAAGATAGAAGCTCGTTCCAAGATTGCGATCAAACAAAAGAAGAACAGCACCTGAAAGCAATACAGGGAAAGACAATACACCCAATACTGCAGTAAAGAAGATTGCCCACATGGTTAGTGGCAATCTTGTCATGCTCAAACCTTTTGTTCTTAGGTTAAGGATAGTAGAGATATAGTTCAAACCTCCCAACAAAGAAGATACGATGAAGAGGGCCATAGAAATCAACCAGAAATCCATACCCAATTTAGAACCTTCACTTGCTTGTCCCAATGCACTCAACGGAGGATAGATGGTCCATCCACCTGAAGCAGGTCCAGTTTGAATAAATAAAGAAGCAAACATCACCACACTCGCGCCAAAGAAAAACCAATAGCTCAACATGTTCAAGAAACCAGAAGCCATGTCTCTAGCACCAATCTGCAATGGAATCAAAATATTAGCGAATGTTCCACTCAAACCTGCAGTCAATACAAAGAATACAAGGATGGTTCCGTGCATGGTCACAAGTGCGTAGTAGAATTCATTTGAAATTCTACCACCTGCTGCCCACTTACCGAAAAGATCTTCAAGGAAAGGAAAGGTCATCTCAGGATAACCCAACTGCAAACGGAATAAAACTGAAAATAAACCTCCTATGATTGCCCAGATAATACCGGTAATCAAGAACTGTTTACCAATCATTTTGTGATCCGTACTGAAAATGTACTTGGTGAGAAACGACTCTTCATGGTGATGGTCGTGACCATGTGCATCATGAGAATCATGCGAATGTACTTCCGCTACTGCGTGTCCGTGTGTGATTGTTTCGCTACTCATTTTTTAATTTTTTTTCTTTGATTCTTTATTTCAGTTGGGCCAAGGGTTTGCTAGTTGTTACAGTTGCAGTCATGGTGCTATCAGCTTTAGGAGCAGCTGGAGCATTAGCTTCTTTCACTGTAAGGTATTGTGGTTTCTTTGAAGCCATCCATGCATCATACTCTTCTTGTGTTTCTACAACAATCACACCACGCATAGAGTAGTGACCACTTCCGCACATCTGATCACAAGAAATTTCATAAACGAAATTTTTGTTACCAGTAATTTCTTTCATTTGAGCAGTGGTATATAATGGAGTAAACCAAAGTGTAGTTGGAATACCTGGAACAGCATCCATCTTCAATCTGAAGTGAACTAGTCCCACATCATGAATTACATCCTGTGCATTGATAACAAGCTGTACTGGCTTTCCTACAACCAAGTGCATTTCTGTTGCTTCAATATCATCGTGACTTGCAGCATCTTCCCAATCCACACCCAATGCATTTCCATTAGATGCATCTGTTAAACGATAATTCTTTCTTCCCAATACATTGTCTTTTCCAGGGTACCTCATCATCCAGTTGAACTGCTTACCAGTAATCTCAACTATTTGTGCATCTTTTGGTGCATCACCGGTAATCTTGAACCAGTAGAACAATCCAAAACCAACCAATACAGTCAAGAAGATTGCTGGTACAACTGTCCAGATCAACTCTAACTTATTGTTGTGAGGGAAATAAAACACAGTCCTCTTTTCATTGAACTGATACTTATAAGCAAACCAGAAAAGTAAAATCTGTGTAAGGAAGAATACAACGCCGGTTACTGCAATAGTAATCATCAACATGAAGTCGATTTTCTCACCATGGTCTGAAGCAGCAGGTTGAACCAATAAGGTCTTGTTGTAAAAAAGCTCATTGCACCACCATGCGCCAATCAATCCCAATACCAGGAACACAATCATCAAAAACGCATTGATTCTATTGTTCTGTCTGAAGGATTTTTCTTCTCCTTTCAACACAGAAACATATTCACTTGCTTTTGCGATCTGGAATGTCACTACAAACGCGAGCGCCAAGATTGCTAAAATGAAATAACCCGACATGTGCTAATTATGTTTTGTTTATAAATTCATTTTCGTTTAGACCGATAGTTCTTACACTTCGTGAATCACACTCTCTTTGATATATGGATGGTGCAAAGCAACCAATGGCTTCTTCGCTAAACCCTTTCCAACAAAGTGCATGATTAAACCAGCATAGAAAACCAATAAACCAAACTCAAACCAACCTAAGCTGAAATGATCGTGCATCGTGCCCGGCATTACCATTTGGTAGAAATCTACCCAGTGGCCCAAAATGATCATCACTGCAAGGAAAGTAAGTGTTGTATAATTTCTCTTTGATCCTCTTCTCATCAACAACAAGAAAGGAACAGCAAAATTCACAATCAGGTTCAAGAAGAAAATGCCTCTGTAAGCACCTTGCATTCTTGGTTTGAAATAAACTGTTTCTTCTGGAATGTTGGCATACCAAATCAACATGAACTGAGAATACCATAAATATGTCCAGAATACTGAGAAAGCAAACATGAACTTACCTAGATCATGCAAATGATCTTCAGTAACATATTCCAAATAATCTTGGTTCTTCAAGTAAACAACAAACAATACCACAAGTGCCATACCTGCTACGAATGAGCTGATGAAAGTATACCAGCTGTACATGGTAGAATACCAGTGTGCATCAATACTCATCAACCACAACCAAGGAACAGTAGAACCAACAGTCAATCCAAAGATGACCAAGAAGGCTGCACCCCATGCTGTGTTTTTCACGATGTATTTTGAACCTTGTTCGTTATCCATTTGCTCATCTGCTTCAGATGAAAGCTTTCTCATTTTTGCACCTACAAATGACCATAGACCAATTGCAAGGATTGTCCATACCATGAAGAAAGTTGGATTCAAAAATCCACTCTTGCCTTTCAAAATTGGATCATGTTCAACGTGCTCTTTATCCAACCAATGGTAGATATCGTGTCTGTGACCAAATACAATTCCTACAAACACAAGCAACGCCAAAATACCAAATACAGGTACCAAGCTAGAAATGGCTTCTGGAACACGACGGAATGCCATCTGCCATCCACCATGTGCTAATGTTGTTGCACAAATGAAGAACATACTTGCATTCACAATGAGCAAAAAGAATACGCTGTTCTGCAAGAGCGAAGCCCAAAACCTTGTTTGTGCTGTTTCATCTTTACTCAGTCCGAGGAAAATGATTCCCAGCACAAGTGCAAGTCCGCCCACACCGAGCAGTATGTTCGTCCACTTTTTGTACCCTGCTGAAATCTCAAATTGTTGCTTGATCATCCCTGATTATTTAATACGTTGGTTATTTATTTTGCTGCAACAACTGGTGCTGCTGTGCTATCTTGAGCTGCTGGCGCCGAAGCATCAGCCTGCTTTACCTTTCCTTGTTTTGTTTTAATATAAGTGATTACCTCCCAGCGCTGCTTAGCAGTGAGCTGTGATGCATAACTACCCATCAAGTTCTTACCATAGGTAAGTGAATAGAACATTTGGCCATCAGGCATTGCTTCATACTTCGCATCACCTACCAAAGTAGCTGGCTTTGAAGGATAAGGACCATCGCCGTCTTTCCAAAGTGGACCATTGCCATCCAATTTGGCACCATGACAAATACCACAGTTGATCAAGTATACTCTTTCTGTTTCCTTCATCTGCTCTGCAGTGAGAGAAGCAATTGGATTTTGTAAACTGCGTGATGCATAATAATTAGCAGTATCACCAACCTTATCCATTTCAATATGCACTGGATAAGCATCGCCACGCTTAACTGTTCCTGCTACTGGACCTTGACTGGTTCTGCCATCGGCGAAAACAGGATTGGTTGAGTAGGTCTCATAAGCACGGCTGTACGCCATATCTGGCATATACACAGTACCTGGAGTTCTCTTTACATCACTGCATCCTACAGCAGCAATGATCAGGGCTGCTAATCCAAAGAATACAATTGTTGATCTTTTCATCTCTAATGTTGTTTTATGGTCTCTGCTTCCGCTTCTCCTTTATATTAAGCAATGTTGGGTTCTTTGTACAACTCCTGCTCTTCATCATATTTTCCAATCCACCATCCTTCTTCTGCTACCTGAGTATTGATTTCTTGAGCACCAACACTTCCTAAAAATGATTTCAATTCTTCTTCATTCATTTTATCAGTGCACTCAATTACCATCACAAAAAGATCATCAGTAGCACGTGGGTGGAAATGATGTCTTTTCAAGAATGGAGCCAACTGACAGATGTACAAGAAAGTAAGTACCATACCTACAGCTGCACAAAGTACCGTCAACTCAAATGTGATAGGAATCCATGCTGGGAAAGCAAAATTTGGTTTACCACCAATATTCAAAGGCCAATCTTTGGTAAATACCCAAGTCATGAAGGTTACAGCAGTTGTTGTACCAATCATACCGAATAAAAATCCCGCAGTATGGATACTGGTCTCTCTTAAACCCATTGCCTTGTCCAAACCATGGACAGGAAATGGAGTGTAGATGTCATGAAATTTGTAGCCTGCCTTCCTCACTTTTGCAACTGCAGGAAATAGGACTTTCTCATCCTCAAAACAGCCTACAACAAATTTTTTCAATGCCATTGTATTCTTTTTACTTTTTTGTCAATTAGTGATGAGCAACTTTTACACTGCCCTCAGCATGATGGTCGCCGTGCACTTCATGAATGAAATCATCCACTTTTTTCTCTTCTAAAGTAGACATGTCATTCTTAAAGCTTTCTCCTGTTGTCTTCAATACATACTTGATCTCTGCAATTGCAATAACCGGGAAGTATTTAGCAAACAAGAAGAAGCAAGTGAAGAACAAACCGAATGTTCCAAGATAGAAACCAACTTCCCAAATGGTTGGTCTGTAATAAATAGACCATGATGAAGGAAGGTAGTCGCGGTACAATGAAGAAACGATGATCACGAAACGCTCAAACCACATACCGATGTTCACTACGATACTCATGATGAAAGTGAACAACACACTTCTTCTCAATTTTCTGAACCAGAACAACTGCGGAGAAATTACGTTACAAGTCATCATCAACCAATAGCTCCATCCATAAGGACCAGCAATTCTATACTTGAAGAAAATATCTTGTTCAAATGGCACCTGTGAATACCATGCCATGAATAACTCTGTCAAATACGCACAACCTACAATTGAACCAGTAAGTACAATTACCTTGTTCATTGCTTCGATGTGACCAAGTGTGATGTAATCTTGAAGGTTCATCACCTTTCTAAGAATCAACATCAGTGTTTGTACCATCGCAAAACCAGAGAAGATCGCACCAGCAACGAAGTATGGTGGGAAGATAGTAGTATGCCAACCCGGTACAACTGAAGTAGCGAAGTCGAACGATACTATCGTGTGAACCGACAATACGAGTGGTGTAGAAAGACCTGCAAGGATAAGCGACAAACTCTCATGACGCTGCCAGTGCTTGGTACTTCCGCTCCAACCGAAGGAAGCCAATCCATATAATCTTTTACGCAATTTTGTTTTTGCACGGTCTCTGATGGTTGCAAAGTCAGGCAACAAACCTGAATACCAGAACAACAACGAAACAGTGAAATAAGTAGAGATCGCAAATACGTCCCACAACAACGGAGAGTTGAAGTTAGGCCATAATGGACCACGTGTATTTGGATAAGGTAAAGTGAAGAAAGCCATCCAAACCCTTCCCATGTGGAAGATAGGGAACTGACCAGCACACATTACCGCAAAAATCGTCATCGCCTCCGCTGCACGGTTTACACCTGTTCTCCATCCCTGACGGAACAAGAGCAAGATCGCAGAGATCAAAGTACCAGCGTGACCAATACCTACCCACCATACGAAGTTGGTGATATCCCAACCCCATCCAATGGTGCGGTTCAAGTTCCACTGTCCAATACCGTAAACTACCTCACGGTAAACTGAATAGACACCGAACATCAATAATGCAACTGATACATAAAAACCAATATACCACAAACGGGTAGGCTTGGCTTCAATGGTGTGCACGATGTCTTGTGTAACCTGACCATAGGTCTTGTTACCCATTACCAATGGTTCCCTTAACTGTGATTCGTACTTTGTAACACTCATGCGTTGGTCGTTTATGAGATTTCTCTGATACTTTTTTTAATTAGTGTGCAGCCTCTGCTTTTTTCTCTTCTTTGTGTTCTGCTCCTGCAGCCTCATGATGCGCTTCCTCTGCAACACCTACATGCCTATCTGTATTTCTGATCTTAGCGAGATAGTTAACATTAGGCAATACGTGGATCTGCTCTAATGAATAGAACACCCTGTTGGTCTGCTCCTCATTTCTGATTTTGCTGATCGGACTGTTCTTGTCATTTGCATTACCAAATACGATAGCGTTTGTAGGACAAGCCTGCTGACATGCAGTCTTGATATCCCACTTGCCATCAGCGCCTGTTTCCAAAGGCCTGTTTTCTTTCTTCGCTTTCAACTTACCTTCCTGTAAACGCTGAACACAGAATGAACATTTTTCAATCACACCACGTGATCTCACTGTTACATCTGGATTCAATACCATTCTGGTAAGATCATCGTTCATCATCATCACTGAATCATCCAAGATACCTTTTTGGTTATCTTCAAAACTATCAGCACCCATGTAATCAGACCAGTTGAAACGTCTTACTTTATAAGGACAGTTGTTGGCACAATAACGTGTACCAATACAACGGTTGTAAGTCATTTGGTTCAAACCTTCACTGCTGTGGTTGGTTGCGTTAACCGGACAAACGTTTTCACATGGTGCGTTATCGCAATGCTGACAAAGCATTGGCATGAACACCACATTCAAATCATCCAAATTATCATCACCTGAATCATCACGATAAGTTGCGAAATAACGATCGATTCTTAACCAATGCATTTCATGCGCACGCATTACTTCTGATTTACCAACAACTGCAACGTTGTTCTCAGAAGTACAAGCAACAGTACATGCACCACATCCAATACAAGAGTTAAGGTCGATACTCATTCCCCATTTTGCACCTGGATAAGGATGGCTTGGATAAAGCGTTCCTTCAGCTGCAAAATCTCCTGTATTCTTTGCATAATCTTCTACCAACTTGTGTCTCTCATCTTTCAATACAGTTGGGTTCTTCTTGAAATCAGACAATGCATATTCACGAATCACTTCATCACGACCTTCATACTGGTTGTGTGTTTGTGTATAAGCGATCTTGAATGTTTCATTTGTTTTTTCAACACTTGCACCTGCAACAGCGTAAGCAAATGCTTTTCCATCAAAGCTTACCAACGGGAACATGTTTTGTCCCACGTTAGCTGCAGCGCGTCCAACTTTTTCAGAACGTCCATAACCAACCGCTACTGCAATTACATCTTTGTGCATACCTGGTATAACCAAGACTGGCAAAGACATTTCTTTATTACCCACCTTCAACTTAATGACAGGCTTGCTTAATTCTACTTCATAATTATCATCTACAACAATGCCTAATTCTTTAGCTGTAGCAAAAGAAATAACCGCGTAGTTGTCCCATGTTGCTTTCGTAATTGGATCAGGCATTTCCTGTAACCAAGGATTGTTTGCTTCTTTACCAGCACCCAATGCAACTTTAGGATAAACAACAACTTCTTTTCCTGTTCCAACTTTCATTGCAGCCAATGCAGCAACAGCACCTGCTGCAGCAGCACCATTATAAGCACCTCCAGTAACTGGAGCTGGTGTTTCATAAACACCATCCTGCAATGCTTTATCCCATGCAGCCTGTGAACCAAATTTCGCTAACCAGTATTGTTTGAAATAATCACCATAAGCCATCGCTTCACCACTCCACTTCATCAATGAAGTTTGGAAAGCCCTTGTCTTGAACAAAGGAGCAATGGTTGGCTGAATGAAACTCACATATCCTGCTTTCATTTCAGCATCTCCCCAACTTTCCAAGAAATGGTTGTCAGGTAATTGATACTTGCACAAAACAGAAGTTTCATCTTCTCTATCATTAAATGAAACAGATACAGCTACTTTAGCCAATCCGCTTTCAAATTTCTTCGCATCAAAATAATCGTAAACAGGATTTACACCATGAACAAGCAAGGCACCAATTTTACCTTCGTTCATTTCCTGAACCAATTGTACCATTGCTGCATCATCACCCTGACGTGTATTCAATGTAGCGCTCCAATCAATTGTAGTGCCATATGCACCTAGCAATTGGTTGATAGCATTCACCACCAACTGTACATTGCTATCGTTACTTCCTGCAACTACCAATGAAGCAGCACCAGAAGCTTTCAATGCAGTAGCAGCTTGCTTGATTCCTTTTTTCAAACGATCATCAGCTAGAGCAGGAGCTGCAACTGCACCACCCAAAGCTGCATAAAGATTTAATACAACTGCAGCAGTTTCAGAAGGACGATGAACATAACGATCATCAGCATTTGCACCAGTTAGGCTCAACATGCTCTCAAACTGAATGTGCTTGCTCATTTCAAGATTAGACTGGTTGATCTTTCTGCCTGCAGCATACTGACGGGCATATTCAACCGGACTTAACCATGTACCAAGAAAATCAGCACCAAGACTTACAATAGTCTTAGCCTTATCAAATTGATAAGAAGGTATTGCACGCTTACCAAATGAAGTTGCATTGGCATTCAAGATTCCACTTGAAGACAAAGCATCATATTGTACGTGACGTGAACCAGGATATTTTGCAAGAAATCCTGCAATTACATTTTTAGTAGTTATTGAGGTAATGGTTGAAGTCAACAACACAACCGACTTACCGCCGATACCAGCCATTGCATCACCAACCATTTTATCAAATGCATCAAGTGTACTTACCTCTTTACCATTGGCAAGAGGGAAACGCAAACGTGCAGTATCATACAAACCTAAAACCGAAGCTTGCACACGTGCAGAGGTACCACCATTAGTTAAAGAAGAAAGTTCATTTCCTTCTATTTTAATTGGTCGGCCATCACGTACTTTAGCTACCACAGGAATGGCATCGCCGTCCATTACATATGTTGTAGCATAATAATTGGCTACACCAGGTATAATAGTATCAGGCTTATTCAAGTAAGGAATGCTCTTTTTTACAGGCATCTCACAACTTGCAGCCGCTGCAGCAGCAGCTGTGCTGAATCCAAGATACTTGAGGAAGTCCCTACGTGGTGCCTTGGCATCCATCAGTCCATTCTCCTGCTCGAGGGTTGGAAGATCTTCTGTGAACTCATCCTGAATTCTCTCCTCAAAATTTTCACTGCTCTTCAGTTCACCAAAACTCTGCCAGTATTTTTTTTGCTTCATAACAGTTGTTAGGTTGTCTTATATATGAGATGTTTCTGCTAATCTATTAATAGTGACATTTTTGACATTCAGTTCCTCCAATCTTCTCAACAGTCACGCTGTCAAGCTTCTTGTTTTTCATGTCCTCATGGAACTGCTCATAAATGCTGTAGAACTTATTGTCTGTAAACTGCACTTTGGTTTCTCTGTGACAGTTTACGCACCAACCCATGCTTAAATCAGAAAACTGATAAACTTCATCCATCTTCTGAATTTCACCATGACAAGTCTGGCAATTTTGCTTACCAGCAGTCACGTGTTGCGCATGGTTGAAATATACGTGGTCAGGTAAGTTGTGAATGCGAACCCACTCGATAGGTTCACCCTTACCAGTGTATTGCTTCTTGGCTGGATCCCAACCTGCATACTTATATAATTTATTGATCTCCGCTGTTCCATCTACTTCCGTTCCATCTTCACGATACAACTTTGGACCTTTTGCATATTCATTGATACCCATATGACAATTCATACACACATTCACAGAAGGAATGTTAGCATGCTTGCTCTCTTGTGCTCCACCATGGCAATACAAACAATTGATCTGGTTGATGCCAGCATGTACAGTATGTGAGTAATAAATTGGTTGCTCAGGTTGATAGTTTTGTGATCTACCTAATTTTTGTGCACCCTGGAAAGTCATGTAACCACCACCAAGGAACAACAAGATCGCGAATATTGCGATGTAAGCTTTGTTACGGTAGAAAGGAATTGGTTCTGCAACATGAGCTCCTTCAGCTTCATCAGACATCTTGCGAAGATTGCTGTTGACTTGCAACAAGATCAATGCAATAACTGCAAGAATTAAAGTAAGTATACCGTATAACAAATTTGAATCACTCTCTGCTGCATCATCAGCTGGAGTGCCACCTGCTGCTGTAGCATCAGCTGCTGCAGCTGCTTTTGCTCCACCAGTGTTGATGTATCCTAAGATAGCATCAATGTCTTCGTTCTTCAATTCAGGGAACGCAGTCATCTGCACTTTGTTGTACTCATTGTACACAGCAACTGCACGAGGATATCCTTTCTTGATTACAGCAGCACTGTTACGTACCCACTCATACAACATTGCCTTGTCGTCCCAACGGTCTTCAACACCTTTAAGTGCTGGACCAACAAGGTTCTTATCAATTGCGTGACAAGACGCACACTTCTGGTTAAATAAGGCCTTGCCATCTTGTGCTTGCACAAGAGAGGTCAGAGACAAGGATACCATTAAAACAATTGCTGAAAGTAAATGACGTAAGGCTTTTCTTTTATGCTTCATACCTTCGGTATATATTGTAGTTGGAGTAGAATGGGTCCACTAATTCGCGTGCAAATTTAAGTCAGGATTTCAACATTATATCAACATTGTAGAAAAAAATTTAATCGTTTTTTCGGCTGAATTTCAATAAGTTGAATTTTGTTGAAGAGTTGATTGTCATAAAACCGTAAGTCTTCTTACCATTCAAAGAAATAGCAGCCTCAAATAGAGGATGAATCCCTTTTTTTCTTCTCTTTGCATCATGTTAAACAAACTGCAGCAAAAGTGGAATGTATCTTCTCTTCAATTACTACTCATTCTATGCACTTTTGCCGTTACAGGTACTACCACAGCCGTTATTTCGAGATACATTACCGGATGGGTTGGCTTTAATGAATCAACCTTCTGGCTCTGGAAATTGCTTCTTCGCATATTCATGCTTGTCTTTGGCTACCAGTTTATTTTATTGATTGTGGCTTTCTTTTTCGGTCAATTCCCGTTTTTTTGGAACTACGAGAAGAAAATACTCAGAAGAATGGGTATCATGAAACCCGGAAAAGCAAAATTGGCCATTTTTGCTTCTGGTAAAGGCAGCAACGCGGAAAAAATCATTCAACACTTTGTAAATCATGATAATATACATATATCATTAATTGTATCAAATAAACAACAAGCTGGCGTATTAGACATTGCCCAACGCAACAAGATCCCAACCTTGCTGCTGGAGAAGAAAAAATTCATGGAAACCGATGAATATGTACAATTAATTAAAAATCAAGGTATTACACATATTATACTCGCTGGTTTTCTTTTGAAAGTCCCTGATAACCTCATCAATACCTATAATAATAAGATAGTCAACATACATCCTGCACTCCTGCCAGCCTATGGTGGCAAAGGAATGTATGGCGAACATGTCCACCAAGCAGTGATTCAGGCTGGCGAAAAGGAAAGTGGTATCACTATTCACCTGGTAGATGAAGAATATGACCATGGTAAAACCCTTTTCCAAGCGAAAGTTGTGGTTGATCCAAATGATACGCCCGACTCATTGGCTGAAAAAATTCACCGATTAGAACACGAACATTATCCCTCTGTTATTGAAAAATGGGTGCTTCGCACATCGTGAGAATTTTACTTATCATATTGATTATCAATACTTCACTAATAGCTAATTCCCAAATTTGGCTGACAGGTAAAGTTTATGATTCTACCAGAATGGTCACCATCCCTGCAGTAAAAGTGATGAGTAAAAAAGGGGAAATTACATTTACAGACTCCATCGGTAGGTATGGCATCAATGTTGGAAAAGACGATTCAGTCTCTTTCACCTATCGTGGGAAGTCGACCAACTACTTCCCAGTAAAACAAATCAACTACCCGGCTGGATTTGATGTCTCCTTGCAAATTGTGGTGCAAGACAGGTACCAAACCCTCAAGGAAGTAGTAGTGGTAGGAAAATCATACCGACAAGACTCACTCGAAAACAGAGAACGCTACCGCAAGATTTTTGAGCTAAGTCCCAGTGGCTTACAAATCACCTCGTCAGGTAACCTAGACCCTAACAGCTTGATCGCATCATTTAAATTCAGGAAAAATAAAGTGATGCGGAGCTTTCAAAACCGACTCATTGTAGAAGAACAGGAAAAATTTGTCGATAGCAGGTTCACAAAAGCATTGGTGCGACAAATCACTCGATTCAATGATCGTGATCTGGAAAGATTCATGAAACTTTGGCGTCCTTCCTATGAACTAGTTGCCTTCAGCGAAGAATACCAGTTCTATCAATACATATTAGATGCATCCCGCTATTTTAAATCGGGTATCCTACCTAAAGCACGCATAGAAGAAAGAAGTTTTTAATTAACTTCAATCCTCACCTCTTTCAATATGAAAAATTTTCTTTTCTCTCTTCTGCTACTGAGTGTGGCGCCTGCAACTATAGCACAAAACATCAGCAGCAAGTCAAATTCTGTTTCCTCCACCATCAAAGGCGTTGAACAAAAAATTAAAGATGTAGTTACTAAACCATCTTTAAATCCAACACGCCTAACAACAGCAGATAAAAATATTCAAAGTTGGGTCGATAATAACTGGATCAATGGTGGAGTAGGATTGATCATGAGAAATGGTAAAATAGAATACTTCAAAGCATTTGGTTATGACGATTTAGAAAAGAAAACACCTATGCGGACTGATCATATTTTCCGCATTGCCTCACAAACAAAGGCAATCACCAGCACCGCTGTGATGATCTTGTTCGAAGAAGGAAAATTTCTACTGGATGAACCTGTATCCAAATATCTTCCTGAATTCAAAAACATGAAGGTAATTGACAAATACAACGAAAAAGATACTACCTACACTACGGTCCCTGCCAAGAAAGAATTTACCATTCGTGAACTACTCACACATACAGCAGGCTTCGCCTATCCGCAAATTGGAACACCAATGGCCACTGCTATATATGCTAAAGTAGGTGCAACCGGTGGTATCGCTATTGAGAAACAAACACTTGAAGAAAATATTAAACTGCTCGCAAAAACTCCTCTTTTTCATCAGCCTGGTGAAAAATATTTGTATGGAATGAACACAGATATTCTTGGTTATCTCGTTGAGAAAACATCAGGCATGTCACTTGATGCTTTTATGCGTCAAAGAATATTTGAGCCACTGGGAATGAAAGATACCTATTTCAATATTCCTGTTGATAAACAAAACAGACTCGTTTCTCTTTATTCGAGTTTCAATGGCAAGCTCATTCGTGCTCCTGAAAGTTCAACACTACAGGGTACAAAAATTTATCGCGACTTCCCCAACATGAACTTTCCAATGTATAGTGGAGGTGGCGGACTCTCTTCCACCATTATGGACTATGCCATATTTATGCAAATGATGCTCAATGGAGGTGAATACAATGGTGTTCGTATACTAAGCAGAAATTCAGTTCGCATGATGACGCAAAACCAAATCGGAGAATTGAATAATGGTGTAAATAAATTTGGATTAGGCTTTGGTATAACTACTGAAACAGGAAGCTCCTTGCTCCCTGTCAATGAAGGCAGTTTTCAATGGGGAGGAATGTTTTCTACAACCTACTGGGCAGATCCAAAAGAAAAAATAGTTGGGCTTTTCTTTACCAATATTTATCCTGCTGCACACGGAGATGTTCACGACCGTTTCAAAGTACTCATGTACCAAGCTATCAATGATTAAGTATGAAACAAAAACTGATTATCACTGGTTTATTACTCGGCAGTTTAATACATACTAAGGCTCAATCTTATCAACGATTGCATCAGAAAGCAATTGTGATTGATACACACAATGATTTCTTGTCGACTGGCATTGAAAAGAACAAAAGCTTTGATATGCAACTCAAAGGAGTTACACACTCCGATTTGAATAGAACAAAAACAGGTGGTATCGATATACAAGTATTTTCAATTTTTTGTGATGAAAATTATGGTAACGGAACCGCCTACGCATTTGCCAATCGCGAAATCGATTCATTGTATGCAGTCGTAGAACGTAATCCCACAAAAATGATGCTTGTCAAAACGCCAGCTGAACTTTCATCTGCTGTTCAAGCAGGAAAGCTTGGTGCAATGATGGGTGTTGAAGGGGGTCATATGATTGAAGATAAAATTGAATACCTCGAAGCACTTTACAACAGGGGCGCACGCTACATGACCCTTACTTGGAACAACTCAACCTCTTGGGCAAGTTCTGCAGCGGATGAAAGAGCAAAGCGTAATTTGGGTAGGCCATACGGACTAACAACTTTTGGAAAAGAGATTGTGAAAAAAATGAATGCGCTTGGTATGATTGTCGACATCTCGCATGTTGGCGAACAAACTTTTTATGATGCCATTGCTACTAGCACTAAACCTGTAATCGCCTCTCACAGTTGCACCTACGCACTTTGTCCTGTACCAAGAAACATGACAGATGATCAAATCAAAGCATTAGGTAAAAATGGGGGAGTGATTCACCTTAATTTTTATTCGGGTTTTGTCGACAGCACCTTCAAACAAAAGAATGATGCTTTCCTCAAAAAACATGAAGCTGAAAAAAATGAATTGCTGAAAAATAATCCAAGCGATTTCTACGCTAACCTTGTGCTGCATGAAAAATACAAAGATGAAATTGATGGTGTTAGACCATCACTCTCCTTATTAATTGATCACCTTGATCATATTGTAAAACTGATTGGTGTTGATCATGTAGGATTAGGTTCTGATTTTGATGGTATCAATTCATCACCTCGTGAATTAAATGATGTTACCGATATGCCTCTGATCACAAAGGAACTTTTAAAACGTGGTTACGCTAAAAAAGATATTCATAAAATACTTGGTGGAAATTTTATTCGTGTATTCAAAGCAAATCAACAATGAAAAAATTCTTCTTTCTTTTTTTTCTTCCACTCTTCGGCATCGCTCAACAACAAACTGACATAACTCGTTGGGAAGAAACTGCAAAAAGAGTAAACATCATACGTGATAAATGGGGTATCCCTCATATTTATGGTAAGTCTGATGCGGATTGTGTATTCGGTTTACTGTATGCACAATGTGAGGATGATTTTCAACGCGTGGAAATGAACTATATCACCATGCTTGGAAAAAGCAGTCAAGTGAATGGAGAAAAAGATCTTTACGAAGATTTACTCGTAAGAATGGTGATTGATACAACAGAGGCCATTAAAGATTATGAAAGAAGTCCGGAGTGGCTGAAAAAATTACTTAACGCTTTTGCAGATGGTGTGAATTATTATCTCTATAAAAATCCAAGAGTGAGACCAGCCGTATTAAATAACTTCAAACCATGGTTTCCACTCACCTACACTGATGGAAGTATCTCTGCCATTCAAACAAGTGATTTAACAGCCAACGACATTAAAAAATTCTATGAAGGTCTTTCAACCAATCTTGCAAAAAGAACAAAAAAAGATCCTGAACATTTAATTGGCTCCAATGGATTTGCCATCGCACCATCAAAAAGTAGTTCTGGTAATGCTATGCTGTACATCAATCCACACGTTACTTTTTACTTCAGACCAGAAGTACATATGGTGAGTGAAGAGGGATTGAATGCATATGGAGCAGTAACATGGGGACAATTCTTTGTCTACCAAGGATTCAATGAACATTGCGGATGGATGCATACATCTAGTCAGGCTGATGTAGCAGACCTCTACGAAGAAACCATCATCAAAAATGATCAAGGCATTTTTTACATGCACGATAAAAAATTAATGCCTGTAAAAACAAGAAATACATCAATTGCGTATAAATCAGCAACTGGATACACCATTAAAGAATTCAAGATTTATGAAACGCATCATGGTCCGGTTATGGCTATGCAAGACGACAAATGGATCAGCATGCAATCCAATAACCGTTCACTAGACGGACTCATCCAATCATGGAGCAGGACCAAGGCAAAAACTTTTGCAGATTTTAAAGCGACAATGGACCTGCGATCAAACGTATCTAACAATACTGTTTATGCTGATGATCAAGGCAATATCGCTTACTGGCATGGCAACTTCATGCCAAAGCGTGATCCTAATTACGACTGGAGTGGTATTGTAGATGGAAGTACTTCTGCTACAGACTGGAAAGGTCTTCATACTGTTTCAGAAACAGTACATCTAATCAATCCTGCTACTGGTTGGCTACAAAACTGTAATGCAACGCCTTTTACCGTTGCAGGAACAGGAAGCATCAACAAAAAGAAATATCCAAGCTATATGGCTCCTGATCCTGAAAACTTCAGAGGGATCAATGCAGTTAAAGTACTTGCTAGGACAAATAAATACGATATCAACTCTTTAATCGCTGCAGGTTATGATACCTACCTTGCTGCCTTCGATGTGTTGATTCCTTCTTTGATCAGCGCAAGTAGAACTCCAGTGGCAGATGATATGAAAGCTGATGTTAGTAAAGCAATTCAACTGCTTAGTGCATGGGATAGAAAATCTTCAGCTACATCTGTGCCAACAACTATTGCCATCATGTGGGCTGAAAGAATTCTTCCATATCTCACAAAGGGACAATTGGGCGATATGGACCTCACGCTTGAATTACCGCGTTTATTGAAGGAAGCACCTGATGCTACCAAAATGAGTTTTCTGGTTGATGTATTGAAAAAATTAAAAACTGATTTTGGAACATGGGAAGTAGCATGGGGAGAAATCAACCGCTTCCAAAGAATCGACAATACCCTTCAAGCCAAATACGACGATAACCAACCGAGTATTCCTTCGCCATTTGCTTCTTCCACTTGGGGAAGTCTACCTTCTTTCAACTCCAGACACTACCAAGGAAGTAAAAAAAGATACGGCTATGGTGGCAACAGCTTTATTTGCGCAGTTGAATTTGGTAAAAAAATTAAAGCCAAATCACTTTTGGCAGGCGGTGAAAGTGGAGACCCAACTTCTAAGCATTTTAAAGACCAAGCTGAAATGTACACCAAAGGACAGTTTAAAGATGTTCTTTTCTACAAGGAAGATATTTTACTCAACAAAGAATCAGAATATCATCCTGGTGAAGGAATTCCAACTGGCGTAAAAGCAGCTGGTAGAGTAAGAAAATAATAGCCTTTGTATTATACAAAGCAACACAGGAAATAAAATATAAATCAAATCATGATGAAAAAGATTTTTTTCATTTGCAGCTTGCTTGTAAGCTTTGCATCTGCTCAAACGGTAGAAATTACTGAAGCAAAACTTAAAAGTATTGATTCGTTATTTAAACTACAATTCCCAGCAACAGAGCCAGGTGCCATCATGATTTTAGCAAAAGACGGAAAACCCATCATGCGTAAGGCATATGGTATGTCGAATATTGAATTGAATGTGGCTTTGAACACCGATCAAAAAATGGGTATCGGTTCTATTTCAAAACAATTCACAGCTGTTGCAATACTGCTTCTTCAACAAGAGAACAAACTCAATGTAAAAGATGATATTCGAAAATACCTTCCACAATACAATACATGGGGTCGTACCATCACCATTGATCAAATCTTGTCTCACACCAGTGGAATTCCAAGTTATACTGAACTTCCTGGCTTTGATACATTGGCAGATAAAAAAGTTTCAAACAGCAGATTGATTAAATTTTTTGAAAGCTCTCCTTTGATTTTTGAACCAGGTTCCAACTGGAGTTATTCTAATTCTGGATTTGTATTAGCTGGTGTTATTGTAGAAAAAATTACTGGTCAACCTTTCAATGATTTCGTTGAAGAAAGAATCTTGAGAAAAATCAACATGACGAATACTAGTTTTGGAACCAGTAATTATGCATTGTTGAATAAAACTGCAGAATATGGTGGCAACTCTCCAAAAGGAAAAATAAAAATGGAGCCACAATACGATTGGTACTGGGCATATGGAGCAGGACAAATTGTAAGCACGGTTGATGATATGCTCAAATGGGATGAGGCACTTTACAACAAAGATTTTATGCAACCAGAATTGTTGAAAGTGGCACATACATCCTATCAACTAACAACTGGAAATTCTGCTAACTACGGACTTGGATGGGGTATTGCACCATTTGGCAACAAAACAATGGTTCAACATGGCGGAGCAATTGGTGGCTATCGTGCACAAGGTATTCGTATTCCAGAAGATCATCTTTATTTCTTGGTGATGTCGAACAGTGGAACAACCAATTCAGGTTTAATCGGAAATAAAGTGATATCGATTCTATATGATGTTGCGCCTGTTAAAGAACAACGCAATCAAATACAAAATTGGAAAGAGATTGAAGGAGTATATGAATCGTTAAATAGTGGGTCAAGACTACAAAAGAACTATGGCGATATGAAAGCTTTCTATTCTGTAAGAGTAGATAGCATGAACAGAATAACTGTGCAACGTTCTAGCAACGCTTCTTTTACGCTGACTGCTGCTGGAAAAGATCAAGTATATGACAAGGCAAATCCGTTTATAGTTTGGAACTTTAACAGAGATGCTAACAATAAAGTTGTTTCGTTTACTGTGAGTCCAATAATACCTATAACAGGTCCAACACGTGTTAACAATAGAATAGCTGAATCGGTACCGGCAGTGAAACAACCAGCAAAAGCCGACAGCGCCAAGCTTGCTAAATATATTGGCCTGTATGAATATGTTTTAGGTACCAGAACAAAATTAATTATCGCTAATAACCAATTGTACATGGAAGATCCAGAATTCGGTACTAAGACACAACTGCACTGGTTGCGCGATAATATTTTTTGGATCAAAGAATTGGACAGGGAGGTTGTATTTCTAACCGACAAAAAAGGCGTAGTGAATGCATTAGAATATTCTAATGGCATGCAGATGATTAAAATGAGTCTGATTAACGAATTATATTAAATCAATAATTCAATAATTTCTGCATTGCATCATGCAGTCTTGATTTAGCAAGATATTGTTGCTCTAATTCTGGCGAAAAGGGAATAGGTGTATCAAGACTTGCGCATCTCATTACAGGTGCATCCAAATATTGGAAACAATGTTCTGAAATCCATGCTGCAATCTCTGCACCAATACCACCAGTAAGGTTGTCTTCATGTAATACCAAGACTCGGTTTGTTTTTCGGACTGTCTGCTCAATAGCTTGGTAATCCAAAGGCATTAATGACCTGAGATCTAATATTTCTATTGATAATTCAGGATGTTGTTTTGCATACTCCAAAGCCCAATGTACTCCTGCACCGTAGGTAATCACACTCACATCATCTCCTTGCTGTGAAAGTGCTGCTTTTCCGATTTCAACAACATAAGGTGCAGCATCAACTTCTCCAGCAATACTTCTGTACAATACTTTATGTTCAAAATACATTACAGGATTAGGATCTTGAATAGCGGCCATTAATAAGCCCTTAGCATCAGCTGGATTAGATGGATAAACTATTTTTAAACCTGGAACATGAAAGAACCAAGCCTCGTTGCTCTGAGAATGAAAAGGACCAGCACCTACTCCCGCGCCTGTTGGCATCCTGATTACCACATCAGCATTTTGTCCCCACCTGTAATAAATTTTTGCAAGATTGTTTACAATCTGGTTGAAACCCACAGAAACAAAATCTGCAAACTGCATCTCAACCACACTCTTGTATCCCTCTAGTGAAAGTCCGAGTGCCGTTCCAACAATTGCGCTTTCACATAGTGGTGTATTTCTAATGCGCGACTTACCATATTTATGAACCAAGCCTTCTGTTACTTTAAATGCTCCACCATATTCGGCAATGTCTTGTCCCATTACCACTAAATTTTCATGTAATGCAAGCGATTGATCCAATGCTTCTGAAATAGCATTGATCATGCGTATGGGTTCATTGCGCTGAGGGAGATCTGATGAAGGCAACTGAAGTTGAATTCCACTTGTATGATTAGGAGCATAAACATCATTGAGCTCCTCTTGTAAATCAACCTTGTTTTTTTGGAAAGCCAAACCCGCTTTTAACTCTTCTTCTATTTTTAATCTGAGCTCATCATTAATGGCACACAACTGATCCACATCCATAATGTCTGCTGATAACAACCACTCTTCGTAAGTCCTAACGGGATCTTTCTTTTCCCACTCTTCAAATAACTCTTTAGGTACATATTTTACGCCACTCGCTTCTTCATGACCACGCATCCTGAAGGTCATGCACTCAATTAAGTATGGCTTCTGCTCATCGATACAATAATTTCTAACACCTCTTATGGTATCATAGACTTCCAAGATATTATTACCGTCAATCTTGATACCTTCTATGCCATAGCCAAAAGCTTTATCGACCAACGACTCACAACGGTACTGTTCATTGGTTGGCGTACTTAAGCCATAACCATTGTTTTCAATAATAAAGATTACCGGCAAATCCCATACGGCGGCAACATTCAAAGCTTCATGAAAATCACCTTCAGATGTTCCGCCATCGCCTGTAAAAGCTAGTGCAACTTTGCGCTCACCTTTCAATTTATAAGCCAACGCAGCTCCATCAGCCAATGCCAGTTGTGGACCTAAATGGGAAATCATCCCAGCAATATGATGTTCATGAGAACCAAAATGAAAACTTCTTTCCCTTCCTTTACTAAAACCGTCTTTACTTCCTTGCCACTGTAAAAATAATTGTTCTAGCGAAGCCCCTCTTACGGTAAACACACCCAGGTTGCGGTGCAAAGGCATAATCCATTCGTCGTGTTGCATAGCCATGGTAGCACCGACTGAAATCGCTTCTTGTCCAATACCACTAAACCATTTAGAGACCTTTCCCTGACGCAACAACACAATCATCTTCTCTTCGATCATTCTCGAATACAACAATTCCCTGTAAAAGGAAATTAATTCAGCATTAGAAAGTTTCTTGCGATCGAATTGCATAGATTATTTAATTGCGAATGCAGTTACTGTAGTTGGCAGTCCATAACGATCACTAATAATTGTCAGCTGACCATCAGTATTAACAGCATATTGTCTTATAGATTTTGATTCAGCATTTAAAGTGTACACAAATTTTGAATCAGCACTTGAAACAATATCAATTGTTCTTTGTCCAGATGCTGCTACAATACCATCACTCAATATGGTAAAACTATTATTGGCATTCACTTTAAATCCAGAAACATTATTTGTACCCGCATTTGCAACATAAAAATAATTTCCATTGGCTAATGCTGTTGCCCAACATGGGCCTATTTGATTGGGAATAAAGGGAGTGCCTATATTTGACAATCCATTTGAACTTAGTCCATAAACACTTACTTTATTTTCACCTGCTTCTGTTACATAAAGTTGATTATTTGTTCCAATTGCAAATCCATAAGGAACAGGACTATTTGAATTTATTTCATAAGAAGTACCCAATACACCACCTGCATCCACCTTGTAGGCAACTATTTTATTT
>JACCDL010659889.1_pt1 | contig 26315 bp, 24 predicted proteins | sample 7441931 | NCBI WGS metagenome assembly JACCDL01 (sample SAMN15323437, study PRJNA562643) | freshwater metagenome | isolation source: river surface water | place: USA:Blue River Watershed | collected 2017-08-16 | reverse complement strand
TGTGACGACTCCGCCACGAACTTCACGAGCTACGGTTGAGCCACGCTGACTGATTTTAAAGAAACTATCAAGCATGGATTAGACCCTTCTGTTTTTTTAACATGGTGTTTTCGACATGTTGTCAGATGCGGTCCGACAAACCGAGGGGAGTGATACAACCTTATTGGCTACTTACTAGTAAACCGTTCTACAACACCAAGAGATATGGCCACAGATTGACCAATTAGGAGCGCAAAAAGGGCAGTACCGACACCCAATGACCCACCAAGCAGGGCGCCAACACTTAGAGCAATGATCTCAATGCCAAGCCGAACTCTGCCTACCCGAACTCCAGTTTTGTAATGCAAACCAGTCATAAGCCCATCTCGCGGACCGGTACCAAGTCCGCAAGTTATATATAAAGCAGATCCAAATCCTACGAGAGTTATTCCAAAAAAAACATAAAAGAATTGCAGGGCAAGATTATTAATCGAAGGGATTACGTGTAGTCCAAGCTCAATGGCTGTTGCTATTACGACAATATTGGCAAGTGTTCCAAAACCTGGTTTCTGACGAAGTGGAATCCATAACAGCAAGATGAATACTGAGATAATAAATGTGGATTCACCAATATTCAATGGGGTGTTAAGCGAGATTCCCTCGGCCAAAACTGTCCATGGAGAATTTCCTAACGTACTAATTATCAAAAACGCATCGCCAAGTCCAAAAATAGTTAGTCCAAAAATGAGGATAAACAATCTTTCAATATGATATCTGCCAAAGCCTAAAGACCATGTTGATTCGGCCCGCCAAGGCGTATTAGGAATAGTACGAGAGGGCTTGAGCAATATTGCAATCTTTTGAATCCAAATTGAAGGATTATTCTTGTTGCTCACTGCTAAACTCTATCTTAGAATCTTCTAAAGAATGGTTAAATATTGAACTTTACCTATGAACAAGCGATAATTATTGGATTTATTCAAGGATTAACCGAACTATTCCCAATATCTTCGCTGGGCCATGCAATCTTGATTCCAGCTTGGATTGGTGGTTCTTTTCGCGAATTCATTAGCGAAGAAAATCAAGCTTATCTATTGATCACTATAGCAATGCATTTGGCGAGTTCAGTTGCGTTATTTATTGTGTTCCGTAAAAGATGGATTGGGCTCTTTAAAGGTTCCTACCGGGCACTTGTTGAAAAGAATTTTAAGTCCACTCAATTTCAAGTAATGTCTTATATTGTTATTGCCACGATCCCCGTTGGAGTCTTAGGAATAGTTCTAGGAGATTACTTTCAATCTATTTTTGGTAAACCAGAGTATTCCAGTGCATTTTTGGCAATTAATGGCTTACTTCTCATTACGGCTGAGAGATTATCTAAACGTGATTTAGCACATGAGTTTCATGATTCAGATGCGGAGATTGATCGGCGAGTAGATAATAAAACCGCATTGGCAATTGGTTTTGGGCAGAGCTTGGCATTATTTGCAGGAATTAGTCGATTCGGTGTAACGATGAGTGCTGGATTATTGCGAAAGTTAAACCATTCTGTAGCCTCAGATTTCGCGTTCTTACTCTCACTTCCAGTAATACTTGGGGCCTCGATTTTGAAATTGCCAGAGTTGTTCACCTCTGACACTAAAACAGTACTTGGCCCGATCTTGCTTGGTTCGGCAGTTTCATTCATAGCTACTTATTTCAGCGTAACTTTTTTAGTCCGTTGGTTTAAAACTAGAACTCTTTATCCGTTTGCCGTCTATTGCTTAATTTTTGGTGGAATTTCTTTTGCGAGGTTTATGTAATGTTTCCAGGAATCGGCACAGTAATTAATATTTGCAGCATAATTGTTGGTTCTTTGCTTGGAGTTTTAATTGGCAAAAAACTAGGGGACAAACTTAGAACGCTCATTACAGATGTATTAGGCTGCATAACTGCTATCTCTGCTGCTGATGCTTTAGCGGCATACTGGAGCAATGACCTGCAAAGATCCATGCCTGATGGTTGGCCAATACTGGTAATCGTTTTCTCTTTATTAGGCGGGGCAATAATTGGCAATTGGTTGCGATTGGAAGATCGATTAGAGAATTTAGGCATTGGGTTGAGAGACAAATTTGCTAAGAATAATAGTTCCAACTTTGTTGAAGGATTTGTTTCGGCATCTTTGATCTTTGTTATAGGACCACTGGCAATTTTAGGCAGCATTTCAGATGGTATGGGCACTGGAATTGATCAACTTGTTTTGAAAAGTACTTTGGATGGATTTACTTCAATAGCTTTTGCAGCATCCTTAGGCTGGGGGGTGGCTTTATCTAGTTTGCCAGTCGGGGTTGTTCAATTTTTCTGGACTGGCGTTGGTCTATTTTTAGGCACAGTCTTATCTGATTATCAGATTGCGGCAATGACAGCTGTTGGCGGAGTACTGCTTATCGGAATTTCTCTGAGATTGCTCAAAATACGGGAGGTTGCTGTAGCAAATTTATTGCCAGCTCTTGCTTTGGCACCTTTATTATCGCTTCTAGTACACAAGTATATTTAAAAGCTTTTCGCATCAATCACGAAACGATATTTAACATCACTTGCAACGGTTCTTTCATAAGCTTGATTAATGTAATCAGAGTTAATCACTTCAACATCGCTGACAATGTTATGTTCTCCACAAAAATTCAACATTTCTTGAAGCTCTGCAATGCCACCAATCATTGAACCGGCTAAGGATCTTCTTTGATCAAGCAATGTTCCGACATTAATTGCATAAGGCTTACCTGGTAGACCAATTACGACCAGCGTTCCATCTAGTTTTAGCAGCTGTAAGTACGGATCTAAATCGATGTCGGCCGAAATTGTATTTAGAATTAGATCAAATGATTTATACATCGATTTAAGGACAGTTATATCTTTTGTGACCACAAAATCATCTGCTCCCATATCCTTTGCATCTGATTCTTTACTTGGTGAATGTGAAAACACAGTTGTGTGAGCTCCTAATGCATGGGCAAATTTAAGGCCCATGTGCCCAAGTCCACCTAATCCCATTATGCCAACTTTTTTACCTTTACCAGCACCCCAATTCTTGAGTGGAGAGTAAAGTGTAATTCCAGCGCACATTAGCGGAGCAACACCAGATAAATCCAAGTTAGATGGAACATGAACTGCATAATCTTGATCAATCACAAATTTATCGCAGTAACCACCGAAAGTAATTGTTTTACCATCTCGTTCGTAGGTGTTATAGGTTCCAGTCATACCCTCGACACAATACTGTTCCAATCCGGCTGTGCAGCTAGAACATTTGCGGCAGGAATCAATGAATACTCCGACTCCAATTAGATCTCCGACTTTGAATTTTGTTACTTTGGAGGCAACTTCAATTACGCGACCAACTATTTCATGGCCAGGGACCATAGGAAAAATAGAGGGTCCCCATTCTTCTCGTGCTTGGTGAATATCTGAATGACATATACCGGCATACAAAACTTCTAGTGCCACATCATTATCTTTTAAATTTCGTCGATCAAAATCAAATGGTTCAAGTGCTTTCTTGGCTGAGAGCGCGGCGTATCCCTTAGTTTTCATTGGATTAATTGTTGAAAGGTAGAGATTGTTCGGAAGCAGGATTAGAAACTTTAGATGTGACATTACGCATGTGGTGTCTTCGACACAGCACCTCATATGCAACTTTTGAGGAAGTACTGACATCACCAACTACCACTTGTTCTCCTTCGGTAACCATTTTGCCGTCCACTGTTCTTGCATTATGAGTTGCTCTTTCCCCACACCAGCAAAGAGCCTCCACCTGCAAGGTTTGAACCCTGTCTGCCAATTCCACTAAACGAGCGCTACCTGGAAAAAGTTTCGTGCGAAAATCTGCCAAGATTCCAAATGCGTAAACATCGATTCCTAGACCATCAACAATTTTTGCAAGCTGCTCAATTTGTTCTGCTGTGTAAAACTGTGCTTCATCACAAATAATAAATGTGATGCGGCCACCTATTGATAGTCGTTCAACTATTAACTTGTGTATATCTAAATCTTCATCTACTTCGAGAGCCTCAATCTGTAAGCCAAGCCTTGATGAAATTAATCCTTTACCGGCGCGGTCTTTGCTAGTGAAGATAACTCCTTCACGACCTCTAGATCTATGGTTGTGTGCGGTTTGAAGAGCCAATGTTGACTTTCCGCTATCCATGGTGCCGCAGTAGTAAATTAATTCAGCCATGAGGTCATTCTGCCAAGATAGTTGCTATTTCGATATCAGGATGGGCCTTGGCGATGCGTGATCTTCCCCCTAAAGCGGGAATTTCCAGCAAGAAAGCGATGCAGACAGGGTTTAATTCGGCCAACTTCAGTAGTTCAATGGCAGCAATAGCTGTTCCACCGGTGGCCAGTACATCATCGATTAACAACACCTTGCCGCCAGCTGGGACAATCTCTGTGTGTATCTCCAAAGATGATTTTCCGTACTCAAGATCATACATTTTTGAAATAACCTTGCCTGGTAATTTTCCAGATTTACGAATTGGGATAAATCCTTTGTTGGTGAGTGCTGCAACTGCGGATGCAAAAATAAAGCCACGGGCTTCGATACCAGCAATATAATCAGCCTGATCAGCTATCGCGGCGAATTGGTTACAGATTTTTTTGAATTCATCAGCATTAGCTAAAAGTGGAGTGATATCTTTGAAAATAATTCCAGGTTTGGGAAAATCAGGAATAATTCGAATTAAATCATTGCCCAAATTGCTCATAATCCAATCATATTGTTCTTGGTTCAAATATTGGTGTCCGGGAGGGGAGTCGAACCCCTAAGCCCTTACGGGCACTAACACCTCAAGCTAGCGCGTCTGCCAATTCCGCCACCCGGACCTTTTTCCATTTTAACCTAAAGTTAAATCAAAGGAAATTGAAGATATATAGCACAATAGGCTCATGAATCTAACACCAGACCAAATAATCGAGTTAGAGAATGAAACAATTTTGCTATGCCAAGAAATGATCCGAATACCCAGTGTTAACTATGGTGAGGGCAAAGGCGATGAGAAAGCGATGGCTGAGTATGTTGCGTCGAAGTTATCCGAAGTTGGAATCGACTCTGAATTAATTGAAACTGCTCCAAACCGAGTGAATGTGGTTGCAAAATTTGAAGGGCAGGATGTTCAAAGGCCTGGACTAGTTCTTCACGGACACATAGATGTAGTTCCTGCTAATGCTGATGACTGGTCAGTGGATCCTTTCAGTGGATTAATTAAAGATGGATTTATTTGGGGACGTGGCGCAGTTGATATGAAAGATATGGATGCCATGATTTTGGCCACCGTAAGAATGTGGAAGAGAATTAATTATCTGCCACCAAGAAATGTTTTGTTGGTCTTTTTTGCTGACGAGGAGGCGGGATCCAATTACGGTTCTCGTTGGTTAGTGAAGAATCGTCCAGAAATATTTGATGGTTATAGTGAAGCTGTATCTGAGGTTGGTGGATTCTCTGTCACAGTTAAAGGTGATAATCGTTTGTATCTGATCGAGGCTGCCCAAAAAGGTATACAGTGGATGAAATTAACTGCAAAGGGAACTGCAGGCCATGGATCCTTTGTAAACCCTGATAATTCAGTTACCAAACTTTCAAATGCGGTAGCAAAGATCGGCAATTATGTATGGCCACAACTTGAAACGAAAACAAATGCAAGATTCTTTACGAAATTAGCAGAGATTACTGGCAAGAAATATGATCCAAAGGATGTTTCATCATTATTAAATGAATTGGGAAATGCTACAAAAATGATAGGTGCCACCATTTCCAATACCGCTAATCCAACAATGTTAGAGGCAGGCTATAAGGTTAACGTTATTCCACAGGAGGCAAGTGCTTATATTGATGGAAGATTTCTCCCTGGATATGAGAATGAATTATCAAAAACAATTAAAACTTTAGTTGGAGAAGATATCGAAGTGGAAATACTTACTCGCGATATAGCTCTGGAGGTTGATTTCGCCGGTCCATTGGTAGAGGCAATGTGCTCTGCAATCCAGAGCGAGGACGCCCTAGGAATACCAGTTCCATATTTGATGAGCGGTGGTACCGATAACAAAGCTTTACATGACCTAGGAATTACTGGTTATGGTTTTTCACCATTAAAACTACCTAAGGATCTGGATTTCTTCTCACTTTTCCATGGAGTTGATGAGCGGGTTCCAATTGAGGGCTTGAAGTTTGGCGTGAGAGTTCTTGCGAATTTCTTGGATAATATTTAGTTAAGCAGAAACTTCATTTAAAGCTTGTCTTACTTGATCAGGTAACGTGATTTGTTCCACCGTAAGAATTCCACGCATTTGTGCACCAGTGCGTGCTCCAATCAATGCGCTTGTTACGCCAGGTGCATCTCTGACCCAGGATAGAGCCACCTCTAAAGGTGAATAGCCCAATCCATCAGCTGCAACGCATACTGCTTCAACGATCTGTTTTGATTTTTCAGAAAGATAGGGTTCAACAAAATTTGCAAAATGGGGTGAAGCGCCGCGTGAATCAGATGGAACTCCGGAGCGATACTTACCCGTCAACACACCTCGACCTAAAGGAGACCAAGCGAGAAAGCCAAGATTCAAAGCCTTGGCTGCAGGCAAAATCTCTTCCTCCACCTTTCTGTTCAACAATGAATACTCATTTTGCGTTGCAATTATGGCTGCTTTACCAAAGATAGGATTTTGCAGAGTTGCAGAACGTGCTAATTGCCATCCATTAAAATTGCACACACTTACATACCTGGCCTTGCCTGATGTTGTTGCATAATCTAGTGCTGATAAAGTTTCTTCAAGAGGAGTGTTTTTATCCCAAGTATGAATTTGCCAAAGATCAATATATTCAACATTCAATCTGGAAAGTGTGCGATCTAAATCTGTGATCAATTCGTTTCGGGAATTATTTATTTGACGGGATCCATCTTTGAAAGAAATCCCAGCTTTTGAAGCCAGAAACAAATCATCACGTTTAACTAAGGTTCCTATGAAGCCTCCAAGAACTCTTTCTGCATCACCATCTCCATAAACTGCTGCAGTGTCAATTAAATTGCCACCGGCTTCAATAAAATATTGAAGCTGTTGAGCCGCTTCATTCTCGTCAGTGTCTCGACCCCAGGTCATGGTGCCTAAACCCAACCTGGAGATAGATACTCCACCTAGTTTCCTTCGTTCCATGGTTGGCAGAGTAGCAACGGGACGGTCAAAAGATCGGTAACCTTGCCAAATGCCGATTGTGTATCTTCTACGTCATGCCCAGTCCGAGGCCAATATCAAGGGAATACTGGCTGGACGTGATAACTCGGTAAATTTAAGTAAGTATGGGCAGAAGCAAGCTTCAAATCTGGTGAACTACCTTGAGGAACTAAATATTTCGCAAGTGTATTGCAGTCCGCTTGAAAGATGCATCCAAACTATCAATCCATTTATGAGGAAGAATCCGAGGATCGCGTTTGATTTTGAACCCCAACTTTTGGAGATGGATTACGGAACTTGGAGTGGTAAATCTCTAAAAATTCTAAGTCGCAATAAACAATGGAAATTGGTTCAGGGTTCCCCTGAAAAATTCAGATTTCCTGAGGGAGAAAGTTTTAAGCAGATGCGTCTAAGAGTTGATTTAATGATTAATAAGTTATCAAAGGCTAAAAAACCGGTATTGCTGGTAACTCACGGCGACATTGTTAAAATGTTCATTACATCTGCCTTAAATGCGCCAATTAATCAGTTCCAAAGTTATGTGATTGAACCGGGTTCAATAACTACTTTAAATCTATCAAAATCTGGAAATAGCGTTTTACAAACAAATTATTCGCAAAAACAATCCAACTTCAAAGCCTTTCGAACAAATATCCTTGGCGGCGGCAATTTTATTCAATCACGGGAAAAGCGGAAAAATAAATAATGCCAAGAATCGTTTATCGCCATGATCAACCCTCAAGATTCATAGCAAGTGCGATAGGTGAGCCAGGACAACGTGAGTTTTTCTTACAAGTTAAATCAGATGATGGGATAAACACAATAGGAATTGAAAAAAGTCAGGTAATGGCTTTGACTGAAAGATTCGAGGAACTGATACGAGAAATTAGACGGGGCAAGTTGGTGTCACCGGAAGAAATGAGTGTGAGACCGTTAATTGACAACGATCCGCTGGAATTGCCGATTGAGCCTGATTTCTTAGTTGGAATCATCAGTATTACTTGGGAGAGCGGGAAAGTTTATGTAAATTTACAGGCAGCTAGCCAGGATGATGAAATTTATTTAGATGACATTGATGAAGGACCAGATTTAGTAGTTGTTAAACTTACGATTGAGCAAGTTAAAGGCTTTTGTGAGCGTGCGAAAGACATCGTAAATGCTGGAAGACCAGCCTGTGCATTTTGTGCATTACCGATAGATCCAATGGGTCATTTGTGTCCTAGAGCTAATGGATATCGTCGATGAGTTCAGAATCAGAAAAGATTTCAGCAGCAGGTTTGAAGATTGTTGGAAGGTTAGTTGATGCATCAAATGCCACCCTTCAAGCAATTATTGAAGAAAGTGATCCGGCAATAAAAGTTATCTATAAGCCAATAGCTGGTGAAAAACCATTGTGGGATTTTGAAGATGGAAATTTGGCGAGCAGGGAATTAGCGGCATTTATTGTAAGTGATTCTGGTGGGTTTGATGTTGTGCCCTTCACAATTTTGCGTGATGGTCCATTTGGATTAGGAATGGTGCAGCAGTGGATAGAAATCGACAGCAATGTGGATATTATTGAATTTGGACAATCACGTGATAAGCAGTTAAAACGATTAGCACTTTTTGATGCTGTCATAAACAATACAGATCGAAAGTTTGGCCATTTATTACTAGATAATTCAGGAAAACTATATGGGTGCGATCACGGGGTAGCGTTCCATAAGGAAGACAAGTTACGGACTGTATTGTGGCAATTTGCAGGTCAGGATTTTGATCAAGAAGAAATCGATTTACTCGATACTTTAGTTAAGATAGATTGGAATGATAAATTATCGAACTTTCTAACAAATGATGAGATTCAAGCCCTTTACATGAGAATTGAAAAGTTGATTCATCAGCGAAAATTTCCTGAACCTAGCCCCTCCTGGCCCGCGGTTCCTTGGCCACCGGTATAAAAGTAGAATATCTCTCATGAACGCCTGGCCTCAGATTTCAATCACACCGTTGAAAGATCTAAATCTTCCGAAACTGAAGATAAAGGATTCAAATAAGGGTATGGTCGTAGTTGACTCGAATACAACATTCAGAATGTATGTTTGCGGTATAACACCGTATGACGCAACACATTTAGGGCATGCGGCAACCTATTTAGCTTTTGATCTGGTCAACCGGTACCAAATTTTGTCTGGTCGAGATGTGCATTTCGTAGAGAACATAACCGATGTAGATGATCCATTGCTAGAGAGAGCCATAAGAGATAATGTAGATTGGCAAGATTTGGCTAACCAGCAAATTGAGTTATTCAAATCAGATATGTCGGCGTTACGTGTCTTGCCTCCAAATGATTTTATAAAGGTAACTGAATCACTTCCTATCATCGAAAATTTCATCAATAAACTTGATAAAAATGGCTATCTTTATTCACTTGAGGGGGATTATTACTTCGCGGTATCAGAATTTTTAACCTCTTTACCGATGAATATTGAAGAAGCGGTGAAAATATTTGCAGAACGCGGAGGAGACCCGGAACGTATCGGAAAGAAACATAAACTTGATCCTTTGGTTTGGAGTGCGAATACCGGTAATGATCCAGGGTGGAATTCTTCTTATGGTTTTGGAAGGCCAGGTTGGCATATCGAATGCACGGCGATAGCTTGTGAATATTTAGATGATGGAATCAGCGATCCAATTATTGCTATGCAAGGTGGTGGTTCCGATTTGATTTTTCCTCACCATTTCATGAGCGCTCAAATCATTAAAGCAGCATATGGGAGGAATTTTTCAGATTTGTTTGTTCATGCTGCGATGATCTCTTTAAATGGTGAAAAAATGAGTAAATCCAAAGGTAATTTAGTTTTTGTATCGAAATTACTTGCTCAGGGAGTGGATCCCATGGTTATCAGATGGGCTTTACTAAAAGGTCACTATCAAGATGATCGAAATTGGAATGAGGAGCTATTAAATCAATCTCAAGTTGAAGTCAACCAAGTAAGGCAAGCATTGGCACAAAGTGAAGTGTGCGAAGCAAATAAGCTGATGCAAGAAGTTTTGGTCGATCTGTCTAATAATTTAGATACTCCATCTGCGCTAGATAGATTAATTAAGTGGTCAATGGAGTCAAAAGTTTCAGGCACAGTTAATCAAAGTGGAAAGGTATCTAGATTTATTGATTCCGCTTTAGGTTTAGCTCTCTAGATCGGTATCTTGGTTAGATAACTAAGGTAAACTAACCTAAATGAATTCTCTGCGTGAGGCTCTCAAAAAGCGAGTAGTTATAGCTGATGGCGCAATGGGAACGATGCTTCAAAATCGAAACCCTACACTGGATGATTTTGAAAATCACGAGGGATGTAATGAAATTTTGAATGTCACAAGGCCAGATATTGTTAAAGCTGTTCATTCTGAGTATTTGAAAGCTGGAGTTGATGCAATTGAAACTAATACCTTCGGAGCAAATTTTGCAAACTTAGCAGAGTATGGAATAGAAGATAGAATTTTTGAACTAGCGTTCGCAGGCGCAAAAATCGCGCGAGAGTCAGCGGATGAGTTTTCAACACCGGGCAATCCTCGCTGGGTATTAGGTTCGCTAGGACCCGGAACCAAACTTCCAACGCTCGGTCATACAACTTACCAAAATCTCAAGGATGCATATTCAACAGCATCGAAGGGTTTAATTCAGGGCGGTGTTGACGCGATTCTTATTGAAACTACACAAGATCTTTTACAAGCAAAAGCTGCGATTAATGGAGCTCGAGAGGCAATAAAGCTTTCAAAGACCGACATCGTATTGATTGCTCAGGTTACGGTTGAAACAAACGGCACAATGTTGATGGGCTCTGAGATCGGTGCTGCACTGAATGCACTTGAACCATTGGGCATCGATTTAATCGGTCTTAATTGTGCAACAGGACCTGCAGAGATGAGCGAACATTTACGGGTACTGAGTAAAGGGGCTTCTGTCGGAATTTCAGTTATGCCTAATGCAGGTCTACCTATTTTGGGCAAGAATGGAGCACATTATCCATTAACGCCAATTGAACTCGCATCGTCATTAAAACAATTCGTAGCGGATTACAAAGTTAATCTAATTGGTGGTTGCTGCGGTACAACTCCAGCTCATATGAAGGAGGTTGTTAAACAAATCCATGGATCTGAAAATTCAAATCGTAGTGTTACGCGCGAAGTAGGAGCGTCTTCGCTTTATCAGTTTGTTGGGTTCAAGCAGGACAATACTTATTTGGCTATCGGTGAAAGGGCAAATGCGAATGGATCCAAGGCATTCAAAGAAGCTCTATTAAAGGAAGATTGGCAAAGTTGCGTTGAGATTGGTAGAGATCAAATACGAGATGGCGCACACATGCTTGATTTATCAGTTGACTATGTTGGTCGCGATGGAGAAGCTGATATGAAAGAGCTTGCATTTAGATTCGCAACTACCTCAACTCTGCCTATAGTTCTAGATTCTACCGAGCCATCTGTTTTGAAAGCTGGCTTGGAGCAATTAGGTGGCAGATCGGTTATAAATTCTGTTAATTACGAAGATGGAGATGGTGACAAATCTAGATTTGCGAAAATTATGCCGTTGGTCGTTGAACATGGAGCGGCAGTTATTGCTTTAACAATTGATGAACACGGGCAGGCTCGAGATGCTGATTGGAAACTTAAGGTAGCGCGTAGGTTAATCAGTGATTTAACTGGAAAATGGGGATTACGAACCTGTGATATTTTGATCGATTGCTTAACATTTCCAATCGCTACCGGACAAGAAGAAACCCGTAAAGATGGTATTGAAACATTAAAAGCAATTAAACAGTTAAAAGAAGAGTTCCCTGAGGTTCAAACTACTTTAGGAGTAAGTAATATTTCCTTTGGCTTAAATCCTGCGGCAAGAATAGTTTTGAATTCAGTATTCTTGGCGGAGGCTGTTAAAGCTGGTTTAGATTCAGCAATAGTTCATCCATCAAAAATCACTCCGATAAACCGTATCGCGCCAGAGCAAATGAAAGTGGCTTTAGATTTAGTTTATGACAGACGCGAATACGATAAATATGGCGAGATAACTTATGATCCATTAACCAAATTCTTAGAGTTATTTGAAAATGTTCAGGTTCACTCGTCTAAGGAAAGTAGATCTGCCGAATTAGCAGCTTTGCCACTTGAAGAAAGATTGAAACGTAGAATTATTGATGGCGAAAAAGTTGGATTGTTAGAGGATTTACAAACAGCTTTGGGCAAGGGTGTCCCAGCAATAACTATTATCAATGATTATCTTCTTTCTGGCATGAAAACTGTGGGTGAATTATTTGGTAAGGGAGAAATGCAACTTCCCTTCGTGTTGCAATCTGCAGAGGTAATGAAGACGGCTGTGGCATATCTTGAACCACATATAGAGAAAACCGACGAAAAGGGTAGAGGGAAAATTTTACTGGCAACCGTAAAAGGTGATGTTCACGATATTGGTAAAAATTTAGTAGATATTATTCTATCCAATAATGGTTACGATACAGTTAATATCGGCATCAAACAAACGGTTAATGAGATTATTGATGCAGCTTTGAAGAACGATGTTGATGTTATTGGAATGTCGGGATTATTGGTCAAGTCAACAGTTATTATGAAAGAGAACTTGCAGGAGTTGCAAAGCAGAGGGTTGGCCGAAAAATGGCCAATTGTTCTCGGTGGTGCTGCATTGACGCGCTCATATGTAGAGCAGGATTTGAGTGAGCAATTTCCTGGAACAGTTAGATATGCAAAAGATGCTTTTGAAGGATTGAAATTAATGGATTTACTAATGGGGATTAAGAAAGGTGTCGCGGGAGTTGAATTACCTCCTTTGAAACCCCGTAGAACAGTAAAGCGTGAAACTGGATTGTTAAAGGAAATCGATGTTGTGAGGAGTGATGTTTCCGCTGTGAATCCAGTACCGATCGCTCCATTTTTCGGCTCAAAAGTTGTGAAAGGTATTGCGCTGGCAGATTATGTTCAAATGCTTGATGAACGCGCTCTGTTTTTAGGTCAATGGGGTCTGAAGGGAAAAGATTTTGAAGTGATGGCGGAAGAACAGGGGCGCCCGCAGTTAAGAAGTTTATTAAACGAAGTTCAATCCAAAGGCTGGTTAAATGCTGCCGTTGTATATGGTTATTTCCCGTGCATTAGTGAGGGCAATGACCTAATTGTTTTGCATCACGAAGGTCCACTTAAGGATCAAGAAAGGGTGCGTTTTACTTTCCCTCGCCAAAGTAGAGATCGCAGATTGTGTCTTTCTGATTTTTTCAAGAGTCGAGGTAGTGGTGAAGTAGATGTTGTAAGTTTTCAAGTCGTAACAATGGGGGATTCGATCAGCAGAGCCATCAATGAACTTTTCCAGAAAAATCTCTACCGTGAGTATTTAGAGTTGCATGGTCTCTCGGTGCAGCTCACAGAATCATTGACCGAGCATTGGCATGCTCGCACTCGTGAAGAATTAGCGATAGATGGTGAAGATTCCAGTACTTTAGAGGAAATTTTTAGTCAGGGCTATCAAGGTTCACGTTACTCATTTGGATACCCAGCGTGTCCAGATTTAGAGCAACAAGCTCAAATATTTGAACTTTTGGAACCAGAACGAATCGGAGTAACCCTGTCAGATGAGTTCCAGCTTCATCCTGAGCAATCAACTTCTTCAATAGTTCTGCATCATCCAGAAGCAAAGTATTTCAACGCATCATGAGTGCGATTCTGTTTGATATGGACGGAACTTTAATTGATTCTGAACCACTGTGGCTTGCTGCTGAGAAACAGGTAATGGAAGAGGTTGGTAGTACATGGGATGAATCGGATCAAATAAATTGTCTTGGCGGTCCGATGGAAAGAACTGAAAGATATATGCAGGAAAGAACGGGAAATACCAAACCTTTTGGTTATTTTGGATCTCGTTTAGATTTAGTTATGGAGCAGAAGCTTTTAAAGGAACTTGAACTAATTCCGAGTGCGCTTGACCTTTTGCTTGAGTGTAAAAATGCCAAAATTAAAATGGCACTTGTCACAGCAAGCACTGGCAGGCAGATGCGCTCAGCTTTAACTAGGTTTCCAAAGGATATTTTTGCTGCGACTGTTTCTCGGGATGATGTTTCGATTACCAAACCCAATCCTGAACCGTATCTGAAAGCTGCAAGTCTTTTGGGTGTTGATATTAGAAAATGTGTAGTGTTTGAAGATTCTTTGACTGGTGTGGAATCTGGATTGTCGGCAGGAGCACAGGTAATTGGGATTCCACATCTGGTTGAGATGAAACCAAGTTTAAATTTACGAGTAATTGATTCATTGGCATCAGTTAATTTAAAAAAATTACTGGATTGGTACCCACATTTAAGTAGTAGGATGGGTAAATAATGAGCGATCGTAATTTTCAATATGGTGATCGTGTGCAATTGACAGATGCTAAAGGAAAATTGTATTCAATTACTTTAACACCCGGTGCGGAATGGCATACTCATAAAGGTATGCTCAAGCACGATGAAATAGTTGGGATTCCAGAGGGTTCCATTGTTGTCACCAATGGAGAATTGAAATTTCAAGTTTTCCGTCCGCTTTTAGCCGATTATGTTTTGTCGATGCCAAGAGGAGCAACAATAATTTATCCAAAGGATTCGGCAATGATTTTGGGTGTAGCAGACATTAAACCAGGCTTAAGAGTGTTAGAGGCTGGGGTAGGTTCAGGTGCATTAAGTATCTCCATTTTAAGAGCCATAGGTGAATCCGGGTATTTGCATTCTGTCGAGATTCGTGATGACTTTGCAAAAATATCTGAAAAAAACGTTTCAAGTTATTTCGGTGAAAAACCGGTCAATTGGCAGCTAAGTATTGGCGCACTTCAGGATCAACAATTAGAGAGTAATTATGATCGCGTTGTATTAGATATGTTGGCGCCTTGGGAATGTATAGATGTTGCGTCCACTGCATTAGTGCCAGGCGGTGTTTTCATGTCATATGTTGCTACTACGACGCAGTTATCAAGAATAGCTGAAGCAATAAAAGACAGTGGTAATTTTACCGAACCTGAATCCAGTGAAACTATTGTCAGAGGATGGCATCATGAAGGTTTAGCTGTTAGACCTCAACATCGAATGATTGGTCATACTGGATTTTTGGTGTTTGCAAGAAGGATGGCACCTGGTGTTTCGGTGTTACAACGCAGACGCCGTCCTTCCAAGGGTTCCTATGATTTACCCGAGTAAATTAAAGTACAGAAATTAAATCAACTACGAAAATCAATGTTTCGTTGGGGCCAATCGCGCCACCTGCACCTTGAGCGCCGTAACCAAGATCTGGGGGAATGATTAGCAATCTTCGGCCGCCCTCTTTCATCCCTGGGATACCTTGTTGCCATCCGGCAATAACACCACTTAAAGGAAAGGTTGCTGTTTGTCCAGAATCCCATGAGGACTCAACTAACACACCAGTGCTCCATGCCATGAGTGTGTAATGAACTTCTAGAGTAGAAGTTTCAACCGCCTCTTTTCCACTGCCTACATAAATGTCCGTTGTAGTTAATGCCGCCGGAGGATTTCCTACCGGAGCAGAAATTGTTGGTTTGGAGCCTTTTGGACCACTGACTGATGGAAGTGCTGAGCTTTCGGTTGTTGAGTTCACCATTGGATTTACTCCTCCATCTGTTGTGCAAGCGCTTAGAAGCATCGTGGATACAGCCACTACAAGGAATCTATACGAAATGCGCACACCGTATATTAGCAAAGATTTCCTAAATGGCTAACCTTGGAGCATGAGTGATCAAAAAACTGAACGTTTGATTAATTTGACGCTCGCGCTTCTAGCAAGCAAGCGATATCTTTCAAAATCTGAGATTTTCAATTCCGTGGCTGGATACAGCGGCAGCGCTGAATCTATGGAGCGAATGTTTGAACGCGACAAAGATGAGTTACGAAATCTTGGTATTCAAATTGAAGTAAAAGCTTTAGATCCTTTGTTCGATGATGATCAAGGTTACCTAATTGCCTCCGATACCTTTCAACTCAATACAGATGATTTTACAAACGATGATCTTGTTTTGCTAAATATGGCAGCAAATCTTTGGAGTTCATCTGCGCTGGGAGAGGAGTCCAGGACCGCTTTACTTAAAATACATTCAATATCAGGTCCAATAAATAACGATCAAATATTTGCCGGCTCTATTTTAGATAACCAGGATGCCCAAATTCTCGCTGATATTTTCGAAGCAGTTGATAAGCAAATCGAATTGCAGTTTAAGTATAAGGGAATTGTTAGACGAGTGAAACCTTATGGATTGTTCACGCAGAATGGTTTCTGGTATTTAGTAGCTGAGGATAATGAAGCAATCAAACAATTCAAACTGATTAGAATTCAGGGTGATTTCACTTTAATTGGCAGCAATAATTCATTTCCCAAGCCTGAAGGGTTTGATTTGAAAGCTTTCATTCAGAAATCTTCCGAGGCAGATCATGTGAGGGCGCAAATACTGGTGCGTAAAAATCAAGCTTTATCTTTACGTAATCAATTCCCGGCAACAGAGAATGATGAAGAGTGGGATTCGATGAAAGTACATTTCGATAGTCGAGAAGAGATGATCGAGCGATTACTTTGGCATCTAGATAGCATCAAGGTTGAATCGCCGATTGATTTGAGAGATGAAGTTTTGAACCGTTTGAAAGAATTGGCAAATGGTTAACTCGGCCTCAAATCGTGCTTTGCGAGCCATGGATTTGATTCCATATGTTGTTGAAAATCCAGGCGTTAGTACATCTGAATTAGCCCAGAAATTCTCAGTTACGGTTAAACAGATAGAAGAAGATTTGAGTTTGATTTTTATGTGCGGATTGCCTGGTTATACACCGTATGATCTCATTGATTTAGTTTTTGAGGATGGCATAGTTAGCGTGATTGACCCGCAAGTTCTGACCAAACCTCGAAATTTTTCCAAAGCTGAGCATGTGGCTATTGTTTTGGGTTTAGAGATTTTGAAAAATTTAGCTGGTGACAAGCCCGACTATCAGTTGAAGATCTCACAAGTATTGAGCAAATTGAACAAGTCAGTACCAAATATTGAGGTAGTACTCAAAAATGAGCAATCATTTCAATATTTTCAGGTTATCAACCAGGCAATCAAGTTAAACAAGAGTTTGCAAATTGTTTACAATTCTGAAAGTAAGGATGAACAGAAAATGCGCTCTGTAATTCCGGTAAGAATGTTTTTGCAGAATGCTCAAGTGTATTTGGTGGCTCATGATCCAGATTCAGGTATTGAGAAAGTGTTTAAGCTATCAAATTTAACTGCTTGTGAGCTTGGTGATATCGTCAAGATCCCTTCAAGCATAGTTCATGAAGAATCATTTAAGGTAGAAATTCTGGTAGACGATAAGCATAGGATGTTTATTGAAAGGAACTCATCAATTATTGTTGAGCAACGGCAGATAGTGGGTGCAACTAAGGCAACTATAAAAGTTCAAAGTATGGACTGGATTAAGCGAGCAGTTGTAAGTAACGCTCCTGGCATCCAAGTTATCTCACCTCCAGATTTGGCCTCATGGGTGAAAGAAACCGCCTCAAAGATGATTTCTCTGTACGTATGAACCGGGCTGGATTGAGGTAGTATTTCCACATGAATTCATTGAAACCTTGGCATTTGTTGGTACTAGCGATCGTGTTCTTAGTTCTTTTTGGCTCTAAGCGTCTGCCGGATTCTGCTCGGTCGTTAGGTAGATCTTTGCGCATATTCAAAAGTGAAGTTCAAGAGATGAATAAGGATGATTCAAAAGAGGATAAAAAATCAGATCCAAGTTCTGATAAGTAATCAGCATGAGTAAGAAGCGTGGCGGCAAAATGCCACTGCTAGATCACATTAAAGAGTTTCGAAGTCGTCTCCTAAAGGCGATTTTTGGCATTTTTCTATTTGCGATCATTGGATGGTTTTTCTACCAAGAAATAGTTAGGTTGTTAACACTGCCTTTTTGCGACCTAGGAGCTGCTAATCAACCCTCGGAGGGGCAATGCGGTGACCTGTATGTAAATGGAATTCTTGGTCCATTCAATCTCCAGGTAAAAATTTCTTTGCTTACAGGTGTTATTTTGTCTGCACCCATTTGGATATATCAACTATGGTCTTTTATAACACCTGCCTTGCATAAGAAAGAACGAAAAGTTGCTCTTTTCTTTGCAAGTATTGCTACGCCACTCTTTGCTACAGGTGCTCTGCTGGCTTATTTGCTCCTGCCTCATGCAGTCGATGTGCTTCTCGGTTTTACTCCCGATAACCTTGGCAACCTTATACGGTTTGACGAATATTTGGATTTCGTTTTAAGACTCATATTGATATTTGGATTAGCCTTCGTGCTCCCACTTTTCTTAGTGGCCTTGAATCTGCTAGGTGTTATTTCTGGTAGATCAATTCTTAAACCTTGGAGAATTGCGGTGTTTATGTGTTTTCTTTTTACCGCTACCTTCACGCCAACACCAGATCCAATCACCATGACATTACTCGCGATTCCTTTGTGCCTAATCTATTTTGCCAGTGGATGCTTTGCATTATTGATGGATAAACGGAAATCAAAAACGCAAAGCTTAGATGTTGGAGCAACTAATATCGATAAACCTGAGAAAATTTGAATGTATTTAATTGTAGTAAATTCAGTTTCGGGCAAGGGGCATGCTCGAACTAGAGCGGCCGAATTCGTAGATTTGTGCGAAACTAATGGAGTTCGATACAAACTGGTTGATAAGGAATCTGCGGAGGAAACAAAGAGAATTTTAAGTATTGAGCTTTTAAACCCCGAATATAAGGCTGTAATTGCAGTAGGGGGGGATGGACTTGTTAACTTATGTATTCAGTATGTAGCTCAAACACCTATCTCTTTCGGTGTTTTACCTGCAGGCACAGGAAATGATTTTGCAAGAGCAATCGGTGCCCATAAGAAAAGTACTAAAGCGATATTCTGGAATATCTTGCAAACAAATCCGGATTCAATAGATTTAGGACTCATCGAAAGCTCAAATCTAAAACATTGGTATGTACAAGTTCTTAGCACCGGATTTGATGCATTAGTTAATAGTAGAGCTAATCAATTTAAATGGCTTAAGGGGAAGTCGAAGTACACCTTTGCGACAATTTTGACTCTCACTCGATTTAAACCAATAAGTTATCGAATTACTATTGACAATAAGGTAATAGAGCAAGACGCGATGCTACTTTCAGTAGCCAACGGAGATACATACGGTGGAGGAATGAGAATATGCCCCAATGCATCTAATTCGGATGGAGAGTTTGATATTCTCCTGGTTAAACCAGTTTCAAAGTTTGTTTTGTTAACTATTTTCCCAAAGGTTTTTTTTGGTAAACACATACCCCATCCAAAGATCGATGTTTACCGAGCTAAGGTGGTTTCTATATCAGCGGATACAAAGGCTTTTGCTGATGGTGAATATATTGATAAATTACCGATTAGAATTCAAAACTTTCAAAACAGTTTGAGCACTTGGATATTTACATGAGCTTATCTCCGTCAGAAAACTATGCCCGTGTAAAATCCATTTCAAGATTTCCTAAGACGAAGAAGTTTTCTGAATCATTTCCTTTCGAATTAGATGACTTTCAAATTCAAGCTTGTCATGCACTTGAACAAGGCAAGGGAGTATTGGTAGCTGCGCCCACAGGTGCTGGCAAAACTATAGTCGGTGAGTTTGCGGTTGATCTAGTGATTAATTCAACTGGTAAATGTTTTTATACAACTCCAATCAAAGCCCTAAGTAACCAGAAATATTCAGAGCTTTGCCAAAAATATGGTGAAGACCGAATTGGTTTACTAACAGGAGATGTATCAAACAATTCAGAAGCTCAGATTGTGGTGATGACTACCGAAGTTTTGCGCAATATGATTTATTCAAATTCTCCAACTATTTCGGATTTGAAATATGTAGTGATGGATGAAGTGCATTATTTAGCAGATAAATTCAGGGGAGCAGTCTGGGAAGAGATTCTTATTCATTTGTCTGAAGCTGTTCAAGTAATATCTCTTTCAGCCACGGTTTCAAATGCAGAAGAATTTGGTGAATGGCTCCAAACCGTTCGTGGTGAAACTGAAGTGATCGTAAGTGAAAATAGACCAGTTCCTTTGTATCAACATGTTTTGTTTGGAAATCGCTTGCTTGATTTGTTTGGAGAGAACCTGAAGTTAAATCCAGAACTCACTCGCCTTGAGAGGGACACTTACCGCCAGGTGAAAGGTCACTGGAGAGATAAACCAAAGGGTCCAAGACCGCTATCTAGACCCGAGATAATTGAAAAACTTGATAGAGAAAGTTTACTGCCTGCTATTACATTCATTTTCTCAAGGAATAACTGTGATACAGCTGTGAGGCAGTGTTTATCTGCTGGTCTGAAATTAACAAACACTGAGGAACGTTCTGAAATTCGAAGAGTGATTTCTAGAAACATCAAGAATTTGGCAGAAGAAGATCTACTAGTACTTGGTTATTATGAATGGGCAGACGCACTAGAACGAGGCATCGCTGCCCATCACGCAGGCTTGCTACCTGCATTTAAGGTTACCGTTGAAGAACTGTTCCAGCGAGGATTTGTTAAAGCTGTATTTGCCACCGAAACTTTGGCGCTAGGTATTAACATGCCTGCTAGAACCGTGGTTCTTGAAAAACTAAGTAAATGGAATGGTGAAGGCCATGTTGCTATATCCCCGGGTGAGTACACCCAACTAACCGGCCGAGCAGGTCGACGCGGTATCGACATCGAAGGCAATGCTGTGATTTTGTGGAATAACGATTTGGATTCAACATCTGTGGGAGGTCTAGCTTCAACGCGAACCTATCCTTTAAAAAGTTCATTCAAACCGACCTACAACATGAGTATTAATTTAATATCTCAGTTTGGTTCTCAAAGAGCTAGAACTTCATTGGAATCTTCATTAGCCCAATTCCAGGCCGACAAAGCAGTAGTTGGGCTTGCCAAACAAATTAGAAAAAACGAAACAACTAGGGATTCACTTTATAAGGATTCAACTTGTCATTTAGGAGATTTCCCTGAATATGCCAAAATGCGAGGCAAAATCAAGATTTTAGAAAGTGATGGGAAGCGTCATAAGAGAAAACGACATGAGATAGAAGAGGAGATCGGCTATATCCGAAAGGAGATGAAGAATCATCCATGTCATTCCTGTCCTGATAGAGAAAATCACTCCCGGTATACAGAAAAAGCATTGCGATTACAGCGCGAAATTGATGGATTAAGTGATCGTATAAATGCTAGAACAAATGTTATTGCTCGTAGGTTTGATCTAATAAAAATAATTTTGAATAAATTCGGATATATTGAAAATGATACTATTACTAAATCTGGAAAAATGTTGGCAAAGATTTATGGTGAAACTGATTTACTCATTGCCGAATCAATAGGGTCTGGAGTATTCGATGAGCTTGAACCGGCGGAGCTAGTGTCAGTCGTGTCAAGCTTCATTTACGAGTCCAGAAATGATGAAGGGGATAAAATACCACGAGGCGCTGTTCAAGAGTCTTTGGCGCAGATATCAAAGATCTATGGAAAGATTCATGAAATAGAGAGCGAACTTAATCTAGTTCCGATGAGAGCCCCAGACTTTGGTTTCTGTTGGGCATCACATCGATGGGCAAGCAATCACTCTTTAACCTCGGTATTAAAAGGTACCGAATTAACTGTTGGGGATTTTGTTAGATCTATGAAGCAGATAATTGATCTCCTAAGGCAATTACGTTCTGCTGCGCCAGATCTTCAACCAGTTATTGATCAAGCATTAAATAAAATCGATCGAGGCGTAATTGCCTACTCTGGTGCTGCCGTATGACTTTAATGCTTCTCGATAGTGCATCATTGTGGTACCGAGCATTTTTTGGCATGCCAGATACGTTGGTATCTCCTAGCGGTTTACAAGTCAATGCCATCAGGGGATATTTGGATATGACTTCGAAATTAATTAATTTGTACAAACCCAATCGAATCGTTGCTTGTCTTGAGGGAGATTGGCGACCATCATGGCGAGTTGAACTCTTTCCAGATTACAAAATGAACCGACTGGATGAAACCGGTGAGGAGGAAGAACCAGATACTTTAACCCCTCAGATACCCATACTTCTTGATTTGTTAGAAGCTTTGGGAATTCCGATGTTAGGTGTCGATGATTACGAAGCAGATGATTTAATGGCAACTTTAGCCGTAAATCAACCGGGGCCTGTTCGCATAGTTACTGGCGATCGTGATTTGTTCCAATTAGTTGATGATAAACGAGATGTGAAAATTGTTTATTTGGCAAAAGGTGTCGCCAACCATGATTTGGTAGATTTAAAGTGGATTGAAAGAAAATATGAAATTCCGGGCGACAGATATGGTCTATTCGCAATGATTCGAGGTGATGCTTCAGATGGTCTGCCTGGAATAAAAGGTATAGGTGAAAAAGGAGCAGCTTCGATTGCTAAACAATTCACAGATCTTACTGAGGTCATGAAAGCTGCAGTCAGCAACGATGAGAGGTTAACACCCAATCTCCGCAAAAAATTATTGGAAAGTGCGGAGTATGCGAAAATCGCGCCTAGATTGGTAGGGTGCGCAACAGATGTTTCAATACCAGAAATGAAAATTCATATTCCTAGTGAGCCATTGGATTCAAAAAAAGTTCAAAATATAAAGGATGAGTACGGACTTGGAACCAGCGTAGATCGAATAATGAATGCACTCGGCTGGATTTAAATGCCTTACCTATTAGCACTGGTTTTTGGCGGTATCACATCACTCGCTTATGCACCATTCAGTTATTGGTTCTGCGCGCTACTAGGTTTAGCTGGCTGGTATTGGATATTAAAAAAACATAGATTGAAAAAACGAGCATTAACTTCATATTTATTTGGCTTAGCAATATTGCTTCCTGTCCAGCACTGGACCGGTATATATGTTGGAAATCTGCCCTGGCTGATACTTTGTCTCGCTCAGGCTTTGGTATTTGTTTTACCAGCACTTGTAATGAAAAAGGGCGGAAATTCTAATCACGTAATTTTTCCCTTGAGTTATGTGGGAGTTGAATTGCTCCTCAGAACCGTTCCATTCACAGGTTTTGGTTGGAGCCGGATAAGTTTCACACAAACTGAATCTCCATACGAATTTTTATATCGGCAAATAGGCCTAGCTGGAATGGCTTTGTTCATTGCAGTGCTAGTTACCATCAGAAGCTTAAAGCAGATCTTAATTGTTGCGATCATTACTTCCTCAATCTTCTTTATTCCAAACAATCTGGTGGAAGATAAAACTATTCAAATCGCTTTAGTTCAAGGGGGAGTGGTAAATCTAGGATTGAATTTCAATAACAAACCGAAAGAAGTATTTATGCGTCATCTTAAGCAAACCAGTAGTTCAATCTCTCCTTCTTCGGTGGATTTAATCATCTGGCCTGAAAATTCGGTAGATGTGGATGTGTTTAAGAATGATGATGTTAGGTCTCTTTTAGAAAATCTTTCTCAAGAATTAAACACACCTGTCCTTGTTGGAGCAGTAACAAGAGGCACGGGTGGGTTAAACAATCAATCAATACTATTTGATCCTCAAATCACCCAGATCTATAGTAAAAGATATTTAACACCGTTTGGTGAGTACTTACCGCTGAGACCTTTTGCAGAGCGCATTTCAAAATACGCTTCAACGATTGATGATTTTACTCCAGGCCAAGAGTTTGTGATTTTCAGTGTGAATGGCACAAAATTCAATTCATTAATCTGTTATGAATTAATTAATGACAGCTTTACTAAAGAAAATACTAATGATTTTCTCGTTATCCAAACAAATAATGCGACTTTTGGTGATACCGCACAGTTAGATCAACAGCTAAACATTGCTCGAGTTAGGGCTATTGAATCTGGTCGAGAAATAGCCTATGTCTCCACAACTGGTACTACCTCTTTTATTGGCCCAAACGGCAAAATTACTGACTCATTAGAAAAATTTGAACCTGGTACATTAACAAAAGTGATACACACCTATTCTGGTCAGACAAATGCTCAAAGAATTGGATCATGGGCAGAAATTTTCTCAATTGGATTCTTGATAATGGTACTGGGGTATAGGAGATGGAAAATTGATGCTTAAGGTTCTGATCGTAGTACCAACTTTTAATGAATCAGAATCGATTATGACGTTACTAGAACGAATTGATAATGTACGTGAGGAGATTTCTAAGATATACCTTTTGGACGTACTTGTGGTCGATGATAATTCTCCAGACAGAACTGCGGATATAGTGATCAAAAGAAATTATCAATATGTATCTGTACTATCTCAGAGTAAGAAAAAAGGTTTAGCATCCGCTTATCTAGCAGGCTTCCAATGGGGTTTAGAGCGTGATTATGATTTTTTTATGCAAATGGATGGGGATTTGAGTCATCAACCCGAGCAAATTCAGCGACTTTTATCTTCGTCAAATAACAATAGCTTGGTAATAGGTACAAGATGGATGACAGGTGGGCAAGTTTTGAATTGGCCAAAAAGAAGGCGGTACATCTCTAAGTTTGGTACTAGTTACGCTGCATTTATTCTTAAACTACCTTTTAAAGATCTAACTTCAGGGTTTCGAGTGCTACCAAAGCAATTACTGGAAAAATTAGATCTGGAAAAAATTGAAACCCAAGGTTATAGTTTTCAAATCGAGATTGTCATGAAAGCTGTCAACCTTGGATTCGATATTCAAGAAGTGCCTATAACGTTTATTGAGAGAGTAAACGGGAAATCAAAGATGAGCCCAGGAATCATCTGGGAGGCAGGTTATCGGGTTCAAATATGGGGTTTGAGGCGTATTTTATATCGCCGATAATCTACATTATGTAAAGTAAAAGACCTCAGTTAGAAGCAAGCTCCTCGATCGGCAAGCAACTGCACACCAAATTTCTATCCCCGTAAACACCGTCAATACGACCAACAGTTGGCAAATACTTTCCATTTCTGCCGATACCAAATGCTTCACCAGTTGGAAATGCTCCTTTTTCGCGTGAATATTTGCGATCCCAATCATGCCTGACAAGATCCCCAATGGTGTGAGGTGAAAAACGCAATGCAGATTCTTCGATAGTTATTTCGCCTGCTTCAATTTCTGCAATCTCTCCTCTAATGCTTTCCATTGCAGATATGAAACGATCCAACTCTCTAACATCTTCGGATTCAGTAGGTTCAATCATCATTGTTCCAGATACTGGAAAACTCACTGTCGGTGCATGGAAGCCATGATCCATCAAACGTTTAGCGATGTCATCTACTGTTACGCCAGTTTTTTTCGTTAACTCTCTAATATCGATTATACATTCATGGGCTATATGCCCGTTTTGGCCTTTATACAAAATTGGAAAAGATGGCTCTAATTTCATCGCCAGATAATTTGCTGACAAAATTGCAACCTCTGTGGCTTTAGTTAATCCCGATCCACCCATCATTCGTATATACATCCATGAAATCGGAAGAATTGAGGCGGAACCAAAAGGAGCACTTGAAACAGGACCTGGACCAGTTGCAGGACCAGCAGCTTTATTTGCTGGATGATTTGGTAAAAATGGTGCTAAATGAGATCGAGCGATCACAGGTCCTACCCCTGGACCCCCACCACCATGCGGAATACAAAAAGTTTTATGAAGATTCAAATGAGAAACATCTGCACCAAATTTTCCAGGTTTGGCAACACCAACGAGGGCATTCAGATTTGCTCCATCAACATATACCTGTCCCCCAGCATCATGAATCATCTCGCAAATCTGAGATATCGCTGATTCAAATACTCCATGTGTAGAAGGATAAGTAACCATTAGCGCTGCTAATTCGCTCTTGTATTCAGATATCTTATTCTTTAGATCCTCTAAACTGACATTTCCATTCTCATCACACGCTATAACGATAACTTTCATGCCTGCCATAACGGCACTTGCAGCATTGGTTCCATGCGCACTGGAAGGAATCAAACAGATGGTTCTATTCTGTTCACCTTTACTATCTAAGTAATTTCTTATTGCCAACAAACCTGCAAACTCTCCCTGCGATCCAGCATTAGGTTGCAGTGAAACTGCGTCATATCCAGTTACGGAAGTTAACCATTTACTCAGTGACTCAATTAGTTCAACATAGCCCTGGGTTT
>JACCDL010921445.1_pt1 | contig 26475 bp, 28 predicted proteins | sample 7441931 | NCBI WGS metagenome assembly JACCDL01 (sample SAMN15323437, study PRJNA562643) | freshwater metagenome | isolation source: river surface water | place: USA:Blue River Watershed | collected 2017-08-16 | reverse complement strand
TGCACTACAGTCAAGAAAACCGCCTTGCTTACAAGCCTGTGCGTCTAAAACCACTCACTGTTGATAGCTTCCCGCTAGTCGCAAGAACTTACTAATTGGGGCAAAGGATATCTATGAAATTTTCAATCTATCGCTTTAATCCGGATGTTGATAAAGATCCTTATATGCAGGATTACGACATTGAGCTTGCTCCAGATACTCGTATGTTGCTGGATGCATTAATTCAAATTAAAGAGCTTGATGACACATTGAGTTTACGTCGTTCATGTCGTGAAGGTGTGTGTGGTTCTGACGCAATGAATATTAACGGAAAAAATGGTTTGGCTTGTGTTACTCCGCTAGAAGGAATTAAGCAGCCAGTTGTGTTACGTCCATTGCCAGGTCTTCCAGTCATTCGTGATTTGATTGTTGATATGGAGCAATTTTTTGCTCATTACAATTCAATTAAGCCCTACCTCATTAATAATGACACGCCACCAACGACAGAGCGTCTGCAATCGCCAGAAGATAGGGCAAAGTTAGATGGGCTTTATGAGTGTATTTTATGTGGTGCATGTACGGCCTCTTGCCCATCATTCTGGTGGAACCCAGATAAGTTTGTTGGTCCGGCTGGTTTAATGCAGGCATATCGTTTTATTTCGGATAGTCGAGATCAAGCGCAAGAAGAGCGTTTGGAGAACTTAGAAGATCCTTATCGTTTGTATCGCTGTCATAACATTATGAACTGTGTGGATGTGTGTCCTAAAGGTTTAAATCCATCTAAAGCGATTAACGAGATTAAAGCCTTAAAAGTGAAGCAGAATTTTAAATAATGGAAAGCAAGTCTTTAGATAGCACTTCTTTAAAACGTATGGAGTGGCGTTGTCGCCGCGGTATGCTTGAATTAGATTTGTTATTTACTGATTTTGTTAAGCAGTATTTACCGAACTTATCTGATTTGCAGATTCAGGCTTTAGATGAACTACTTGATTTGCCTGATCAGCAGTTATGGAATTTAGTTTCAGATAGCAGTAGTTTGAAAAGTCAGCATCAAGAACAAATTATTGTTTGGCTGCGTGGTGGGCCTGCAATCTTAAGTGGTGACGCATCATTGCGTTAAAAATAGGGAAATAATATGAGCCAACAACAAGCCCCAAATTCAGAAACCTACAACTCTGATCCTTATGCGAATGCAGATTATTGCCGCGTGGTTTCACCACATGTTCTAGGCGATTACTGGCCTGGTATTCAGCTCTACTACCCACCTGTCAAATATTCGCCAGCACAGGGTATTTATGAAGATTTAGAAGCAGCATCTAAACGTATGAAAAAACATGCGTTAAATACGCATGCGCACACTTTAATTTTTGACTTGGAAGATGGCTGCCGTCAAAAAGAAATGAGCCGTGATTTGCTCAGGCAAGAATTGCCAGCATTCATGAACGGCAATAAAAAAGTATCGATTGCAGTTCGTGTAAATCCGTTCAGAACTGAAGAATATGAGCGCGATATGGCTTTTGTGCGCGACATGGCGGATGTGATTGATGTGGTGATGTTGGCTAAAGCTGGTGAAGCTTATGGTGCTGCTGAAGTCCGCGACTTATCTAATTTGCTTACTGGTTGGAACGATAAGTTAACGATACAACCAATTATTGAGCATCCTAAATCGCTCAAAATCGCGCATGAGTTATTGCAGTATTCAACTGTTAAACACGTTGTTTTTGGTATCCACGATTTTTCAAAAGCGATGGGTATTCATATCACCCCAGAAAACTGGACCGAAGAGCTTAAGTATTATATGAATCAGCTCATGTTTGAAGCGCGTATTGCCGGTAAGGGCGTGATTGGTGGTGTGGAAACCTTAATCGGTTCAAGTAGCATGCCTGAGAAATTCTTAGAGCCACATGATGTTCGTCGTTGGCTCGATCTACACGGTGAAAATGAATCCAGAATTGTTTATAAGCACGCATGCCAAGAAGCAGCGATGGGCTTAACCGGTAAGCAAGTGATTCATCCAGCCCATATTCATTTGTGTAAGGTTGCTTATACGCCATCACCAACTGAGATCTCTCAAAAAATTAAAATCCTAAAAGCAGCAATTGAAGCTGATGCGCTACTTGGAGGTGCGATTAAATTTGAAGGTGAAATGCTTGATCCGCCTATGTTTGGTAAGGCTTTACAAACATTGCTTCGCGCAAATGCTCTACGTGCATTAGGCCCGGAAGATACTAAGTTTGCACTTGCTGTGATGCAAATGTTGCCAACACAAGTGATCAGTCAAAACTGGCCATATGGCTTAATTCTATAAGCCTATTTTATAAGCATAAATTAATACCGAAGATTAAGTTAAAGGGAGTAACCAAATGTCAGCAACGACGACACAGGCACCATTCGCACCGTTTGAAAAATGGGTGTGGCAAGTGCCTGCACACTTTAATATTGGTGTTGCTTGTACTGATATCCATCTTGGTACGCCAACAGAATCAGCGATTGCAATGATTGTAGAAGATGACTCGCTTGGTACTTCCGAAATTACCTTTGCTGGGCTATCAAAGCGGACTAGTCAGTTTGCGCAGTTGCTAGGTAATATTGGAATTGATGCTGGTGATCGTGTACTTATTCGTTTGCCAAATAGTTTGGATTATCCGACGGCTTTTTTAGGCGCAATGAAACGTGGAGCGATTTCAGTACCGACTTCTACTTTACTCACGGCCGATGAAGTTGTGTATTTGGCAAAAGATTCTGGCGCACGTGTGCTGGTGACTGATAAGGCTGCATGGAAAACATTACGTGAAGGCTTAAATGGCGTTGCTGGTTTAACTCATGTATTACTCTCTGGTGATGGGGAATGTCTCCCTGCAGAAGGATTAGAAGTATTAGATTTAGCTTCTAGTCTAGAAGCTATTGCCTCTTGGGATGCGCCTCATCAAACCAAATCAGATGATCCTGCTTATTTGGTTTATACCTCTGGTACTACGGGTTATCCAAAAGGCGTATTACACGCTCATCGTTCAATGATAGGTCGCCAGCCGGCATCTAAGTACTGGTTTGACTTTAGCCCGAACGGCGACCGGATTATGCATTCAGGTAAGTTCAATTGGACTTATGTGCTTGGTACAGGCTTGATGGATCCACTTTACCAAGGCAAGACTGTCATCGTACATGAAGGTAAAAACGATGCTAATACTTGGCCACGTTTGATTCAAAAGCACCAGGCAACAATTTTTATTGGCGTACCAACAATTTATCGTCAGATTTTGCAAAAGACAGAGTTTGTACAAAAAGACTTGCCCAGCTTGCGCTACTGCATGAGTGCTGGCGAGCATTTGTCTGATGAAGTATTAGCCCAGTGGCATGAGCGTTTTGGGATTGATATTTATGAAGCGGTCGGCATGTCCGAGTTTTCATATTATTTATGCGAAACAAAATCTCGCCCAATTCGTCCAGGTTCAGCAGGCTTTGCTCAGCCAGGTCATGATATTGCTTTGCTTGATCCAGAGACATTACAACCTGTTGCACAAGGTGAAGAGGGCGTCATTAGCGTTCCAGATACTGACCCAGGTCTATTTATCAACTATTGGAATCAACCTGAAGAAACAGCTAAGCATAAACATGATGGCTGGTTTATTACAGGTGATTTTGCGCGCATGGATGCCGATGGTTATATTTGGTTCTTAGGCCGTAAAGACGACATTATTAAAAGTTTTGGCTTCCGTGTTTCACCATATGAAGTTGAACGTGTATTGAAGTCTCATCCTGAAGTTGCCGATTGTGCTTCTGTTGCGGAAACGATCGAAAAAGATAAAGTCTTAGTGGTTGCCTATATTATTCTGCAGCCAGGTAGTACAGCGAATGCTGATGATTTATACGCGTTCGGTAAAAAACATTTGGCCGCATACAAAGCACCTAAAGTGGTTTATATTACAGACCAATTTCCACGCACTAAAAATGGCAAGATTTTACGCCGTGACGTGAATCCAAGTATTGCTTTGAGTAGATCAAGTACATGAGTCTAAATAAACCTATTATCACTAAAGCTGACTTTGTTGCGAGCGTCGCAGACGCTTTGCAATTCATGTCTTATTACCATCCTGTGGATTTTATCCAAGCTTTAGGTCACGCCTATGAGCATGAGCAATCGGCAGCAGCTAAAGATGCGATTGCTCAAATTTTAACTAATTCTCGTATGTGTGCAGAGGGTAAGCGTCCCATTTGCCAAGATACTGGCATCGTAGTGGCTTTTGTGAATGTTGGCACAGACGTACAGTGGGAGCAGGGTGCTGATATTGAGGCTTGGGTGAATGAAGGTGTACGTCAGGCTTATATGTTGCCTGATAACCCTCTTAGAGCTTCAATTGTTTCTGATCCAGCAGGTAAGCGTACCAACACTAAAGACAATACCCCTGCGGTCGTCCATGTACGCTTAGTGCCTGGCAATACAATTGAAGTGAATATTGCTGCTAAAGGTGGTGGATCAGAGAATAAAGCAAAGCTCGCGATGCTCAATCCATCTGATAGCATTGTTGATTGGATTTTGAGTGTGGTGCAAGACATGGGTGCTGGCTGGTGTCCGCCGGGTGTTTTGGGTGTGGGCATTGGTGGTACAGCTGAGAAAGCAGTTTTATTAGCTAAAGAATCATTGATGCAACCGCTTGATTTAGCCGACTTACGTAAGCATGGTGCAAGTAATCGTATTGAAGAGTTGCGTCTGGAATTGGCAGATAAAATCAATGCGCTAGGCATTGGTGCCCAAGGTTTGGGTGGATTGACTACAGTGCTTGATGTCAAAATCTTAGATTATCCAACTCACGCAGCTTCATTACCTGTTGCTGTGATTCCTAATTGTGCGGCAACGCGCCATGCACATTTTGTGCTTAATGGTTCGGGTGCTGTTAAACAAACGCCTCCCGATTTAAATGACTGGCCTAATGTGACTTGGGCACCTAATCAGGGCTCACGTCGTGTGGATTTAAATACAGTCACAGCAGAGGATGTTCAAACTTGGCAGCCAGGTGAAACTTTATTGCTAAGTGGTAAGTTGTTGACGGGTCGTGATGCTGCGCATAAACGTATTTCAGAAATTCTAGCTCGAGGTGAATCATTGCCTGAAGGTGTTGATTTTACTAATCGTTTTATCTATTACGTTGGTCCTGTTGATCCTGTGCGCGGCGAAGCTGTTGGCCCTGCTGGTCCAACGACAGCAACGCGTATGGATAAGTTTACCGATATGATGCTTGATAAAACAGGCTTGCTTGGCATGATAGGTAAGGCTGAGCGGGGAGACGAAACGATTAATTCAATTAAAAAACATCATTCTGTTTATTTAATTGCGGTCGGTGGTGCAGCTTATTTAGTTTCAAAATCAATTCAATCTGCACGTGTCGTTGCTTTTGCAGACTTGGGCATGGAAGCGATTTATGAGTTTGATGTTAAAGATATGCCTGTAACAGTTGCTGTAGATGCTCAAGGAGTTTCCGTGCACACGACAGGGCCTGAAAAATGGCATCAAATCGCGATGAGCCAAAAAGTTAATTATTGATTCAAAGGAAGCCATAAACAGACTTGGCTTCCTTTTCCAAAGGTTGATGAGACTTCAATTCGACCGCTGTGTAGTTCCATAACTTCTTTCACTAAACATAAAACTAACACTGTGCCATTAGTTTTGCATGAAGTATCTGCACGGTAGAAGCGAGTGATTAGTTTGTCTAGTTGAGAAGGCGTCATTCAAAATAAAAAAAGCTTTCTTATGATTTAACAAAGCACATTATATTGGAATTAATTTTAATCGGAAGTACTACAGTATTAAATACCGGTCCAAGCTTTTAATGTTTTTAGTTGTTGTTTTGGACTGCCGTAATTAAACCTAAACTCACATTCTTTTAAGAATAGTGGAAAAGTGGATTTTGGAATGCCATTGTATTTTCTTAATACCCGTTTTGTTTGATTCCAGAAGTTTTCTGTTTCGCCAATCGAGTACTTTGCGGCATCAATAATTTCTGCCTGATGAACACTTTTTTGATGAAACTCATTTACATCTAAAGTGTCAGCGTTGCTGTCTCCGAAAACCATGCTGTCAGGTGTTACAAGGTTTGTATTACCAAGTAATGAGTCAACGTTAATCTGACCAGTCATTTTGGTAAATACTTTGCCGTCTCTGGCTAACATACCAAATACCGCACGTTTATTTTCATCACTTAAAGGGCCTTTGCCACGGCGAGATAAGCCAAACTGTGATTCATCCAATACAAAGTCACCGTTAAACATTTCTTTGGCTTCTTGGGACAGATAGAACGCAATGATCTCCCGAACTTTTCGATAGAACAGCGCCGTAGTATTCGGTTGCATTTCTAGCAAGTCGGCAGCAGATCTAGCAGTAACGCCGAGCACAAAAAACTCAATCAGTTTGAGCTGGTCTTTTTTAGATAGCTTGCAACGCGTTAATTTCACACGTTTGGTTTGTCGTTTTGTTTTGAGTAAGGCCAATTTAATAAACTGAAAAACCAGTATCAAAGTTGAGGTGTCTAATCAGTATAAATACAAATATGGAGAATTTACCAAATTTGTTAAAAATGACAATTTTCAATGGTATTTTTAGCACTAAAATCCTGTAGTACAATATTTATAATATTTTTCATCTACTATTGTGCGAATTTATTTCTGATTTTTAAATAAACCATTTATAACAAAAAAGGTTATGTGAACGCTAAATTTTAGCTAAAGCACGTATTTTCTGAGATATTTTTAAGCCTTAAAAATTAAGGCACACATTGTGTGCCTTTTTTATTGGGTTTCTTCTGCATGGTTTAATTCTTGATTATTAAGTTCGTTAACATATCAAGCTAAATTGCCTCATAATGATACTGATTTTAGCAACATTGATTAACGTACTTTTGGAACATCTTTGACTGACATTCATCCCAATTCCAGTTCTTTAGAGCTTGAGTCACACACGCCTATGATGCGTCAGTATCTGGCCATCAAAGCGCAGCACCCAGACATGCTTGTGTTTTATCGAATGGGTGACTTTTATGAGCTGTTTCATGAAGATGCCGAAAAAGCTGCGCGTTTATTGGGAATTACATTAACCAAACGGGGTTCATCAAACGGTGAGCCTATCAAAATGGCGGGCGTGCCATATCATGCCGCTGAGCAATATTTAGCGAAACTCACCAAGCTAGGTGAAGCCGTTGCAATCTGTGAGCAGGTGGGCGATCCAGCAAAAAGTAAAGGTCCTGTTGAACGTCAAGTCATGCGTATTTTGACGCCTGGCACCTTGACTGATAGTGCGTTACTTGATGACACGCGTAACAATTTATTGCTGGCCGTGTATCCTGGGGATGGTCTAGTTGGCTTAGCTCGAATCAATCTGGCTTCTGGTGAGTTTATCTTGAGTGAAATTGCACCTGGTTTATTAGGTCAGGAGCTTGAACGTATTTCACCAGCAGAGTTATTAATTGCTGATGATTTTAATCATCCTGCAGTAACACAATATTCATGTGCTAAAAGACGATTGAGTGCCTGGCAGTTCGACTTTGATTCTGCGACTGCTATTTTAACTAAGCAGTTTAATAGCTTTGATTTAGCTGGTTATGGCTGTGCAAATTTGCATCCTGCTATTGCAGCTGCAGGTGCTTTACTTGACTACATTAAACATACTCAGCGGACTACTTTGCCGCATATCAATGGATTAACAGTTGAGCAATCAAGTCATTTTATTCAAATAGACGCGGCCACTCGACGTAATTTAGAAATCGATCAAACCATACGTGGTGAGTCTGCGCCGACCTTATATTCATTATTAAATACGACACAAACAGCAATGGGTGCTCGTCTCTTGAGGCATTGGTTGCATCATCCTTTGCGCCAACTTTCTGAAGTGAATCCACGTTTGCAAACTGTGTCCGCATTAATTAAGCATCATGACTTAGCTTCCTTAAGACTTGCTTTGCGTGCAGTGGGGGATATTGAGCGCATTACTACGCGGATTGCCCTAAAAACTGCTAGACCGAGAGATTTATCCAGTTTGCGAGATAGTCTGTTGCAACTACCGCATATAGAGGCTTCCCTTGATTCTGAAGCGGCTGCTTTGATTGCTGAGATTAAACAAGCATTGCTGGTGCCTGAGTTTGCTTCTGAATTACTTGCTCATGCAATTAAATCAGAGCCAGCGAGTGTTTTACGCGAAGGTGGTGTGATTGCTGATGGTTTTGATACGGAGTTAGATGAACTCCGTGGTATGCAAGCGAATTGCGGTGAGTTTTTATTGAAGTATGAAGCTGAAGAGCGGGAACGCACCGGCTTAAGTAATTTGAAAGTTGAATACAATAGTGTGCATGGCTTCTACATTGAGATTAGTCGTGCGCAAGCTGAGAATGCTCCGGCTGAATATAGACGCCGGCAAACACTTAAAAACGTTGAGCGTTTTATTACACCAGAACTGAAGGCATTTGAAGATCAAGTGTTGTCAGCAAATGATAGAGCCTTAGCGCGTGAAAAGATGCTTTACGATTTGATTTTAAATCAATTGGCACCAAGTATTCCAGCATTGCAACTCAATGCAGTCGCTGTTGCTCAGTTGGACGTGTTAACAAGCTTTGCTGAACGCGCCCAAGCTTTAAAATATGTCGCCCCAGAGTTCGTCAATGAGGATGGTTTTAATATTGTTGGTGGGCGTCATCCTGTCGTTGAGCAGATTGCACAGCCTTTTATTGCTAATGATGTTGCATTGTCGCCTTATCGACAAATGCTGTTGATTACGGGCCCTAACATGGGCGGTAAATCGACTTTTATGCGTCAGACTGCTTTAATCGTTTTGTTGGCTCATTGCGGTTGTTTTGTGCCGGCGATTTCAGCAAAAATTGGACAGATTGATCGTATCTTTACTCGGATAGGTGCATCTGATGATTTGGCAGGTGGCCGATCTACATTTATGGTCGAAATGACAGAAACTGCGAATATTTTGAATAACGCAACTTCGCAAAGCTTGGTATTGCTGGATGAAATTGGTCGCGGCACTTCAACTTTTGATGGATTGAGTTTAGCTTGGGCATGTGCGAAACAGTTGTTAGAAAAAAATCGCAGTTACACACTTTTTGCGACTCATTATTTTGAATTGACTCGTTTAGTTGAAGAATTCAAACAGGTTGCCAATGTGCATCTTGATGCGGCTGAGCATGAAAACGGTATTGTGTTCTTACATCAGGTACAAGAGGGTGCTGCAAACCAAAGTTATGGATTGCAAGTGGCTCAGTTAGCAGGTATTCCTAAAAGCGTGGTTGCTGCAGCCAAACGTAAATTAACGCAGCTTGAAAAACAAAATATTGATGCTGGGCCGCAAGTTGATATGTTTGTTGCACCAGAGTCGCCGGAAATCCCTTTACATGCTGTTGTGAGCGAGCTTGAGACGCTAGAGCCGGACGAATTAACACCCAAGCAAGCGTTGGAAGCGCTATATCGATTAAAAACGATGATTTAGGATATGCAGATAAATAAAAAAGCACCGAATTTCGGTGCTTTTTTATTTTTAAACTCAATTACAGTTTAGTGATGATGACCGCCTGCGCCATGAACGTGACCATGCGATACTTCCTCTTGGCCTGCTGAGCGAACTCCAGTAACTGTTGCCTTGAACACGACACGCTCACCTGCCCAAGGATGATTACCATCAACTACCACTTTGCCGTCTTCAATGTTTGTGATGGTATATAAAATCACTTCGCCAGATTCGTCTTCGCCTTCGAATTGCATGCCCACTTTTAGATCCTTGCTTGGGAATGCGGCTGCTGGCTCAATTTGGACAAGCTCTTCGTCGTATTCGCCAAATGCATCTGCTGGCTCCAAGCCGATTTCGACAGTGTCACCGACTGATTTTCCATGAAGTTCTTCTTCTACACGAGGAAAAATATTGTCGTAGCCACCGTGAAGGTAGCTCACTGGTTCTGCACTTGACTCAAGTACATTACCGTCGCCGTCGCGAAGTTCATATGTCATAGAAACTACAGTGTTCATGGCGATTTGCATGATGGGTTCTTTCAATTAAGCAATTTATAAAATAATCAATAGTTAAATTTTACCTGATTTATCGTTATTTATTGCAATGCGCTATCATACAAATATGAAAAAAACTCCTTCACTTGGCAGAACAGCCACTAAAAATAATGCGTTAACTTTGTTAGGCGGCATCAGTGCCGAAGAATTCTTAAAAGATTATTGGCACAAAAAGCCATTGCTTGTTCGCAATGCTATTCCTAGTTTTTCTGGTTTACTCAGTCCAGATGAGCTGGCTGGATTAGCTTGTGAAGAAGATGCGCAGTCTAGGTTAATTTCTTTTAAAGGTAAGCAGTGGAAAATGGAGCAGGGGCCTTTTAATGAAGACCGTTTTGCTCAATTGCCTGAACACGATTGGACACTGTTAGTACAAGAGCTGAATCATCATTTACAAGAAGCCGCAGACTTATTGCAGCAGTTTAATTTTATTCCACATGCGCGTTTGGATGACTTGATGGTGAGCTATGCCCCCGATGGTGGTGGTGTCGGGCCACATTTTGACTCTTATGATGTATTTCTTTTGCAGGGGCTTGGGCAGCGTTTGTGGCGCATCAGTGAGCAGAAGGACTTGAGCTTGGTCGAAGGCTCGCCTCTACGTATTCTTAAAAACTTTAATACAGACCAAGAATGGACTTTATCTCCTGGGGATATGCTTTATTTGCCACCGCATGTTGCGCATTGGGGCATTGCTGTTGGTGATTGTATGACTTACTCCATCGGTTTTCGTGCACCGTCTGCTCAAGAGTTTGGCAGTGAATTTCTTAATTATTTACAAGAGCATAAAACCTTACTTGGACAGTACCGCGATCCTGATCTTAGTTTGCAGGATTCCCCTGCTGAAATTGCACACCCAATGATTTCTTCAGTCCATCAAATGTTAGAAGGGTTGAAGTGGGATGATAAAGATGTTGCGGATTTTCTTGGACGTTATTTAACGGAGCCCAAAGCCCATATCTTGTTTGAAGCACCTGCTGAAATTAGTTTTGCGGAGTTTAAAAAGCGGATGACTCAGTCTGGGATTCAATTAAGTTTAAAGAGCCAAATGTTATTGACTAAAAAAGGCATCTATTTAAATGGTGAAAGTGTAGAGGTTGAAAAGAGTGCTAATCTTTATCTTCAGTTACTTGCTAATGTTCGTTCTATTGAAAATGATCTTTGTCGCAAAATTGTTGAGCAGCATAATGAACTCTCGAATTTATTTTACGAGTGGTATAGAGACGGATTTTTGAATTTTACTGATGAATAAGTCAGCCAATTCATCCTTTATTTTGCTTTTAAAATTGCTGATTAATGACAAATCTTACAAAAACATGAATTTTTTTTAAAAAAAGCTTCTAAATCCCTCTAAGGGTAGTGTTTTTTTAAATAGATGCTGGTAGAATTTAAACACTCGGTGCTTAATCAAGTGCCGTAAATAGTTTATTTTTTTATATTGTTAAGGATTATAAAATGACACGTTCTGCTTTGTTAGCTGCTTTATTAGCTCTTGCTTTAACTGCTTGTGGTCAAAAAGAAGAAGCTGCTCCAGCTGCTGATGCTGCTCCAGCTGCAGAAGCTGCTCCAGCTGAAGCTGCTCCAGCTGCTGATGCTGCTGCTCCTGCTGAAGCTGCTCCAGCTGCAGAAGCTAAGTAATTAGCTAGAGTTTAATACTCTTTAAAAAGCCGACATTCGTGTCGGCTTTTTTATTGTCTATTTTCTGCTTGAACTTAATTTATATAATCTGGCGCCAATCAAACCCAGTCTTTTGTTGAGCAATACCTATCCACTCTGTTTCACAATTCAGTGATGCACTCAATGCTTGTTTTGCAAGTTCAGGCGAATTGTTTTTTTCGCTTAGATGCGCCGCAATTAAATGCTGCAGATGACTGTTATCTAATTTTTTCAGAATGTTTGCTGCGGTTGAGTTATCTAAATGCCCAAGCCTTCCGCTCACACGTTGTTTTAGTGACCAGGGATAAGGACCATGCATAAGGAGATCTAAATCATGGTTACATTCAAGTACTAGTGCATTACAAGCACTGAGCATGTGCTCAATGTGCGGTGTTGAGCAGCCGGTATCAGTGAGTACACCAAGTTTCTTTGCGCCGTCTGAGAATACATATTGCACTGGCTCTCTAGCATCGTGTGGTACCGGAAATGGAGTGATTTCTAATTCCCCTATGCTGAAGCTGTCATGACTATCAATGATATGTGCTTTAAAAGTGGGGCTTGCTTGGTGATGTTTGGGTAGTAGTCGCTCAATCATTTTGTGCGTCCCATGAGTGAGCCAGACAGGGATATTATATTTATTAGCTAATTTATAGGCGCCGCTGGCATGGTCTTCATGTTCGTGCGTAATTAGAATGCCCGAGAGTTCTTCAGGCTGAAGCTTGAGTCTTTCAAGGCGTGATAAGGTGTCTCGTAAACCGAAGCCGCAATCCAGTAATAGCCTAGTTGTATTTTTTTCTACAACCAGGCCATTGCCATCACTGCCGCTCCCTATTGAGGCAAACCTCATTTTAATTGGGTTGGTATTATCTTAATTGTTCGTAAAGTAAATTGATGATGCGGTTGGCTGTGCTTGATTTATTCAAGTTACCTTCTTTATCTACAATTGAAATTTTAGAGCCTTGATCGCCGCTTTCTTCAACTTTAACGCGATATTGTTTTGAAGGGTCACTCACGCTCTTTTCTGGAGCCTTCCAGAACTGCAGTTTGTCAGATAGTGACGTTACCGATTTATTGTTGTCTTCAACAACCTCTGGTTTCTTCTCTGGCTTATCGTCTTCCCAGAATTTGAGGCTATCCATTACGCCTTTTTTCTTCTGCGGTGCAATATCTACTTCAATATCAGTATATCTCACGAAATATACGCCATTTGCACGATTCTTATCTTCAACTACGAAGCCAACGCGATCCAGTGCTAGCCCCACCCGGCGCCAAGCGCGATCAAACTCATCGTTGACTGATAAATTAAGAGTGCCATCGCCGGCCTGAGATAGTTTTGCTCTTGTAGCTGCATTGCCAGCAGCCATAATATTTTTGGAGCTTTTTTCCTCGATACCGAGGCGCACCATCAAGCGACGAAGTAATTCAGCATCTAGATCTTCTGCATCTGCACGTACCTCTTCATCTTTAGTACGTTTATTGTTTTTTGGCGCATAACCTTGATCAATTTCACCAAGGGTAGTACGGACTTTAATTTTTCCATCATCTGGGGTCTCAGTGACCGAACGATGGCTCATGAAAATTTCTGTCTCGCCTTCGGATGAGCCACGATCAATACGGGTACGAAATTTTTGACGATTTTGTAGTGTATTGAGTTTGTCTAGCCATCCCTGGAATTTATCCAAGTAGTTACCCTTGTCGTCTTTGGTTAAGCTGCTTGGATCAACCCATTCAGTTTCCATGACACCGGTGTCTGTATTTTCAACGCGGACAGCAAAGCCCAATTCAGACCAGAATTCACGAATCACCGGCCAAACTTTTTCTGGGGGCGCTTGAACCACTAACCAACGTTGAGAACCCGCACGTTCTAGTTTTACATTGTCCGGTGTTGGTAATATTTTTTCTTTTTCAGCAGGCGTTTCGCCTTGTTGACTATAAGAAGAGTAGGTTGTTGAGCCAGGTACGGTGTAAGTGTCGTTTGCTGAGATGGACGTTAAGTCTGGTGGAACTTCAAGTGGGCGTGAGCGACCTGCACTTTTGTAATCAGGTGTTGTATCAAGAAACGGAATAGATTCGCAACCTGTCATGGTTAGCGATACTAAGCCCGCTAAAATAATAGGTTTGATGATGTTTTGATTCATGCAGCTTCTCTTAATCTTAGGAGTTTATAGTACAAATATGGGCATTTTTCATTGCACTTAGTAATGTGCTGTGGTGCGCTTGTGAAAGCGTTACGAGAGGTAAGCGAATGCCGGTGTCGATTAGCCCCATTTGATTTAGCACCCATTTCACAGGGATTGGATTGGCTTCAACAAAAAGTTTTTGATGAAGCGAAAACAATTGGGCGTTAATCGCACAAGCCTCTTTTACATTACCTGACATCGCAGCAATGCACATCTCATGCATTAATTTTGGCGCCACATTGGCTGTGACTGAAATCACCCCTTTGCCGCCAATCAACATTAACGCCATACCTGTTGCATCATCGCCACTATATATCGCGAAGTCTTTAGGTGCTCGGATGATTAAATCAGTGCCGCGCTCTATGCTTCCTGTGGCATCTTTAATTCCAACAATGTTAGGAATGGCAGCAAGACGAATAGTTGTATCGTTGCTAATGTCGACACCTGTTCTGCCGGGAACGTTATACAAAATCTGAGGAATATCGACTGCTTCAGCAACTGCTTTATAGTGCTGATATAAACCCTCTTGTGTTGGTTTGTTGTAATACGGTGCAACGAGAAGACACGCATCAGCACCAAATTTTTTAGCTTCTTTTGTCAGTTCAATCGCTTCGCTAGTTGAGTTTGCACCAGTGCCAGCAATGACTGGTACACGACCAGCAACATAGTCTACTGTTGTTTTGATGAGTGCACAGTGTTCATGAACTTCTACTGTAGGCGATTCGCCAGTCGTGCCAACAATGACGATGCCGTCGGTGCCTTCATTGATATGAAAATCAATGAGATTTTGCAATGCGGGGATATCTAGACTTCCATCCGCATGCATTGGAGTGACGATAGCGACAAAACTGCCTTGCAGCATGATTAAACCTGACAAAATAAATTAAATCGCTTCATTTTAACTGAAACTAGGCTAACTAGAATACGCTTTTTGCAAGATGAATTATTTTCTTAATACTTTGTCATTATAAATATATAAGCAATCATGCTTTTGAGCGCTTGTTTATTACATATAAAATTATTCATATGTAAGGCGATCCGGCTTTAACGAGGTTGGTTAAAGCCTGTATAATCGTTGGTCAACCTTAATCCATTAATAAGCGAAATAAATGGTTCAAAACTATATTTTGTTGTTCATAGGCGCCGCCTTGGTTAACAACATTGTGCTGGTTAAGATTTTGGGATTATGTCCATTTATGGGCGTATCTAAAAAATTAGAAGCTTCCGTTGCCATGGCAATGGCGACTGCGTTCGTCTTAACCATTGGTTCAGGTACGAGTTATTTCATCAGTGAATATTTACTTGGAACAGAGTTATTTTATCTGCGAACCTTATCTTTTATCGTTGTGATTGCTGGCGTGGTTCAGTTTACAGAAATGTGGATGGAAAAAAATTCTCCAGTACTTTATCAAGTCCTAGGGATCTATTTGCCTTTAATCACTACCAACTGTGCGGTTTTAGGTATCCCACTTTTAAATGTTCAAGAAAAACACAACTTATTTGAATCGCTTGTTTTTGGATTTGGTGGGGCGATGGGCTTTTCATTAGTATTGATTCTATTTGCTTCTATGCGTGAGCGTTTGGAAGCGGCAGATGTGCCGCCAATTTTTCAAGGTGCAGCAATTGCCATGGTGACCGGTGGCTTAATGAGCCTTGCCTTTATGGGCTTTGCCGGGTTGGTGCGCTAATGCTGACGGCTATTTATGTCATGATCGGTTTAGCTGTGGTGCTTGGCATTTTGCTTGGTTACTCAGCACTGAAATTTAAAGTTGATGGCGACCCCTTAGTTGCGCGTATTGATGCTATCTTGCCACAAACCCAATGTGGACAATGTGGTTACCCTGGATGTAAGCCTTATGCCACAGCGATTGCTGCTGGTGAAGCTGATATCAATCAGTGTCCGCCAGGTGGTGATGCTGGCGCCCGAGCTTTGGCTGATTTAATGGGCGTTGAATATAAGCCGCTTAATGCTGAACATGGTTTGCCTAAGCCTAAATCTGTTGCTTTGATTGATGAGAATACCTGTATTGGCTGTACGCTATGTATTCAAGCCTGTCCTGTCGATGCGATTCTAGGGGCAGCAAAACATATGCACACGGTGATTGCTTCAGAATGTACAGGATGTGAATTGTGCCTTGCGCCATGTCCTGTTGATTGCATTACCATGGAGCCGATTGCTGAGTCACCTGATAATTGGAAATGGCGCTATCCAGTGTTTGAAATTAAGGCTGTTGATCATGCAAAAGGGGTGAGTGTGTAATGAATGCCCTTTTAAATATCGTCCACCAAGTGAAAAATAGTTTTGGTTTAAGTGCCAATAATACTGTTCGTGGTGGCGTTCATCCTGCAGAACACAAACAAGAATCTACGACCTTAGCAATTGGATCTTTACCGATTTCTAAAAGATTTGTACTACCTCTTCGTCAGCATGTAGGGCATTTACCTAAAGTTTTAGTCACAGTTGGACAGCATGTTCTTAAAGGACAATTGCTAGCAGAAGCTGAGGGCAATATTTCTGCTGCGATTCATGCGCCAACTTCTGGTGTGGTAGTGGCCATTCAAAATGCGCTTATTCCGCATCCGTCTGGATTACCTGATCAATGTATTGTGCTTGAATCAGACGGCCAAGACACCTGGGGCGAGCGCGTCGCTGTCGATTGGCGTCATTTAGATCAGCCAACGTTATTAGCGGCTTTACGAAATTCGGGGATTGTTGGTTTAGGTGGTGCGGCTTTCCCTACGCAAATTAAATTGCGTACAAATTCTAGAGTGCAGATTAAAACCTTGGTGGTGAACGCTGCGGAATGTGAGCCATACATTACTTGCGATGACATGTTAATGCGTGAACGTGCAGCTGACATTTTAAAAGGGGTGGAAATTGCCCAATATCTATTAGGCGCAGAAGAATGCTTGATTGGTATTGAAGACAATAAACCAGAGGCTGCTGAGGCGATGCGCCAAGCTTGTGCTAATAGCGCTGTAAAGAATTTGCAAGTTATTGTTGTTCCTACACAATACCCTAGCGGCGATGCGCGTCAGCTTATTCGTTTGTTAACTGGCATGGAAGTGCCTAACGATAAACGTTCAACTGATGTAGGCGTCCAATGTTTTAACGTTGCAACCTTATTGGCTTTGCATCGTTATTTTGATTTTGGTGAGCCATCTCTGTCTCGGATTGTAACGATGACAGGTAATGTCAGAACGCCTAGAAATTATGAAGTCTTATTTGGTACACCATTGACTGACTTGATTGCTGCCGCTGGTGGTGCGCTCGATCAAACAGATGATTACATCATGGGTGGCCCAATGATGGGTTTTAGTCTGCCATCCGTAGACGTGCCGATTACTAAAGCTTCTAATTGCATTATTGCGAGTGCACCTCAATTATTCGCGCCGCCACCTCCAGCGATGCCATGTATTCGTTGTGCACGTTGCGCAGATGTCTGCCCTGTTAGCCTGCAACCACAAGAGCTTTACTGGTTTTCTAAATCAAGCAATTTAGAAAAGGCACGTGATTACAAATTATTTGATTGTATTGAGTGTGGTTGCTGCACGTACGCGTGTCCAAGCAATATTCCACTTGTTCAATATTATCGTTTTGCTAAGAGTGAAATTATTGCTCAAGATCGCGCTAAAGAAGCGGCTGATTTGGCGCGTGAACGTAACGAATTCCGTTTGATGCGTATTGAACGTGAAAAACAAGAGCGTGCACAAAAACATGCGCAAAAAGCAGTAGGTGCTCAAACTGAGGCAGCTAAAGAAGCGCCAGCAGTTTCAGCTAATCCAGAAGCAGATGCCGCTAAGAAAGCTGCGATTGCCGCAGCAATTGAACGTGCAAAAGCTCAAAAAGCTGCTGCAGCACCGCAAAATATAGAGAAGGTCGAGCCCGCGGTTCAAGCAGAAATTGCAAAAATCGATGCGCGACGTGATGCCGCAAAACAAGCCGTTCAAGCGCAACTCTTTGAGTCAGACCCACAGGATAATAAATGAGCAGATCGCCCTATTTGAGTAGTGCGCCAAGTGTGAGCGTGATCATGGTTAAGGTCATGCTAGCTTTGATTCCTGCGATTGCTGCCTACGTCTGGGTTTATGGTGCTGTGATCTTGGTGACTTTGGCCTTGGCCTCTACGACTGCCTTAGCTGCCGAAGCATTAATGCTTAAATTGCGCAATCGTCCAATTAAACCATTTCTCATGGACGGTAGTGCTTTACTTACCTCTTGGTTATTAGCGCTTTCATTGCCACCTTTGGCGCCTTGGTGGCTGGTTGTAGTGGGTACGCTATTCGCGATTGTGATCGCTAAACATCTATATGGCGGATTAGGCTACAACCCATTCAATCCTGCGATGGTAGGTTATGCAGTCTTATTGATTTCATTTCCAGTGATCATGACGCACTGGCCAGCGCCACTTGAGTTAGCGCAAGCTAAATTAACTTTTGCTGAACAATATCAGTTTATTTTTGGCGGGAGTTTACCTAATGGTGTACAGGTCGATGCTATCAGCATGGCTACGCCATTGGATTATTTGAAAACTCAATTAACCTTACATCACCAAGTACAAGATATTACAACTGCCTCGCAGTTTGGTGCTTTTGGCGCTAAAGGTGGCGAGCTTGTGGTATGGGCTTATCTTTTAGGTGGACTCTACTTATTGCAACAACGTTTGATTACTTGGCATTTGCCGACAGCATTTTTGGGTGCGTTGGCATTAACGGCAGGCGCTTTTTACTTGGTAGATGCAAATCACTTTGCAAGCCCAGTATTCCATTTGTTTACGGGCGCATCGATGTTGGGTGCTTTCTTTATCATTACAGATCCTGTGAGTGGTCCAACCACGCCCAAAGGTAAATTAATTTTTGCGGCTGGGATTGCAATCTTAACTTATTTAATTCGAGTCTATGGTGGCTATCCTGATGGTGTCGCATTCTCGGTTTTATTAATGAATATGTGCGTCCCTTTGATTGATGCGTGGACACAACCTAGAGTATTCGGCCATTCAAAATGAGTGAATCTATCTTAAAACATTCCGTCAAAACAGCGATGGTCATGATCGCTTTTACTATCGTTGGAACTTTGAGTCTGGCTATCATCCATCAAAAAACGGAAGCACCAATTTCAAAGGCAGAAGCTGAAGTTCGTATGGGCTTGTTCTCACAGATTTTAGTGCCTGAATTGTATGATAATGACTTACTTCAAGATGAGATTAAATTGCCAGCCGGTGGTGATTTAGGTAATCGCGATGAGACTTCAATTTATCGGGCACGCCTAAAAGATAAGCCAACTGCAGTTATTTTAGAAGCAACGGCCCCTGATGGTTATAGCGGCGATATTAAACTCTTGGTAGCAATTAAAGCGGACGGTGAAATTGCAGGCGTTCGTGTATTAACACATAAAGAAACGCCTGGTTTAGGTGACTATATTGATATTTCGCATAGTGAATGGATTAAGCAGTTTGATGGTCAGTCTCTTGTGAAAAGAAATGATGAAGCTTGGTTCGTGAAGAAAGATGGCGGCCAATTTGATTTCACCACTGGCGCGACCATTACACCGCGTGCGGTAGTTAAAACCGTTCATAAAGTATTGAAGTTTTATTCAAAAAATCATCAGGCCATTTTTGAAACCGCCGCGGGGCAGGTCATTGCGCAATAAGTTGCCAATGGTCCAAAGGAAACAATATGAGTGAAGCAGCCTTAGATACTGTAGAAGAAACAAAGCCATCCGCCAGTAAAATTTCTTATCCTGAAATTATAGGAAATGGCTTGTGGAAACAAAACCCAGGATTAGTTCAGCTCTTGGGTTTGTGCCCAACTTTAGCCATGACGGTGAACTTGGTGAATGGCTTTAGCTTGGGTTTGATGACGGCTCTTGTTATGGCAGCGAGTAACGCGAGTGTTGCACCGATTCGTCAATGGATTCCAACAGAAATTCGTATTCCAGTCTTTATTTTAATTATCGCGGCGCTGGTGACGATTATTGATTTATCCATGCATGCTTATTTACAAAGTCTGCATGCAGTGTTGGGTATTTTTATTCCACTCATTGTGACTAATTGTATTGTGCTTGCAAGGGTTGAAGCCTTCGCAGCTAAAAATCCTGTTGCACCTTCTGCCCTTGATGGTTTTATGATGGGTTTTGGTTTGGCTCTGGTGTTGGCTGTGCTTGGCGGTATTAGAGAAATATTAGGTAAAGGGACTTTATTTTCTGGAATTGATTTAGTCTTTGGTCCTTCAGCTAAAGCGATGGTTTTAAATATTATTCCTGATTACCATGGATTCTTATTTGCTATTCTGCCACCTGGCGCATTTATAGGCTTGGCTTGCTTAATTGCATACCGTAATTGGGTTGAGCAACGTAAGTCAGCTCGTTTAGCGAATGCCAACCCTGTATTAGTCCATTAATCTAGAATCAACTTTTATTTATGGCGCTGAATGCTGAAAAGCGGTTCGAGATTTTTCGCAGATTAGCCATTGCCATTCCTGAGCCTAAAACTGAACTTCATCACAATAGTGTTTTTGAGCTATTAATCGCTGTTATCCTCTCCGCACAAGCGACCGATAAGGGCGTCAATATCGCTACTGCCAAGTTGTATCCAGTTGCCAATACGCCCTCAGCTATTTTGGCTTTAGGAGTTGAAGGGCTAGAGCATTACATCAAAACAATCGGTCTATACCATAGCAAAGCTAAAAACGTGATTGCCACTTGTGAGATTTTGGTTAATCGCTTTGATAGCGTTGTTCCCAATACGCGTGAAGCGCTAGAAAGCTTACCTGGTGTAGGGCGTAAAACTGCCAATGTGATTTTAAATACAGCGTTTGGTCAGCCGACCATTGCGGTTGATACGCATATTTTTAGGTTAGGTAATCGTATAGGATTAGCTAAAGGCAAAACGCCCTTAGAAGTCGAACTTAAATTAATGAAAGCAGTGCCTAAAGAATTTATGCAGGATGCGCATCACTTATTAATTTTGCATGGCCGTTATATTTGTATTGCACGTCAACCTAAATGTGGAGAGTGTGTGATTCGTGATTTATGCGAATTTAAAGGGAAGGCAGCTTAATTTCAATGGCACTATTTAATCCAAGTCGCGACCAAGTCAGGCAATTCTTTTTTGATACTTGGGCCAAGTACAAGCAAACACAAACTTTGACTGATCTAGAAGCGATTGCTTTGCAAGTGATACAAATGCATCCTGAATATCACACGGTATTAGATGCGCCAGAGCGTTTCATGGAGCAGGCTTACTTTCCTGAAATGGGTGAAACCAATCCTTTCTTGCATATGAGCTTGCATCTTTCCGTGCTTGAACAAATAGCCATTAATCAGCCGAGAGGTATTGCTAATGCCTACCAAAGCCTTAAGTTAAAACACGGCAATGAAATGGATGCGCAACATGATTTAATGGATTGTTTAGCTGAAACGATTTGGCAGGCACAGCGCGCCAGTCAGCCACCAGATAGTCAGGCTTATATCGCCTGTATGAATGCTAAAGCAGGTTTAGCTTAGTAGATTGCTTAGTTGGATTTGTTAATTAAGAAATGAGAATGTGAAATGACTTTAGAAATTAACCGTATTCATGACAACTTCTGTGCCACTGGCCAGATGACATTGGAAAGTCTAGCTGAAGCAGCTGAGTTGGGTTTTAAAACTATTTTTAATTATCGTCCTGATGGTGAGGGTGGTGCAGAACAACCAACTAGTGCTGAGCTTAAAGCTAAAGCTGAACAATTGGGGTTGAACTACTTTCACATTCCTGTTGTTCCAGGCAATCTTCAGCAAGAGCAGGTGCAAGAATTTATTAATCTTTATGCAAAGGCAGCCAAACCTGCTTTAGGTTTTTGTCGTGGTGGTAGTCGTGCTGCAAAAGTATTTGAATTAGCAAATGTAGAGTCTGCTTAAAACGTTTTATTTGTTTTTAAGTGATTCTGTTCCGTGTTCGCTGTCGAGTAAGCTGAAATAATTCAAAGGTTCTAAAACAGTGGGCACGGCAACATCAAGCATCTCAGGGTAATCTTTACTGTAATGCAAGCCACGGCTCTCGTGCCGTTCCATGGCGCTTTTAACAATTAACTCAGCAACTTGTAATAAGTTTCTTAATTCGATTAGATTGTTGCTGATTCTGAAATTGCTATAAAACTCATGAACTTCATCTTGTAGCATTTGAATACGATGCATGGCGCGGGTTAGGCGCTTACTTGTGCGTACAATCCCTACGTAATTCCACATAAAGCGCCTAAGCTCATTCCATGTGTGCGTGATGATGACTTCCTCGTCTGCATCCGTTACGCGACTTTCATCCCAATAAGGTAAGGTGATACTTTCTTTAGGTGCTTGTGCCAAGATATCTTTGGCCGCAGCCTGTCCGAATACCATGCATTCCAACAGTGAATTGCTCGCTAAGCGATTAGCGCCATGTAAACCTGTACATGCCGTCTCGCCAATGGCATATAAGCCAGACAAGTCTGTACGGCCAATGTGGTCTGTCATCACGCCACCGCACATATAGTGAGCGGCTGGCACCACAGGGATAGGCTCGCGTGTGATATCAATGCCTAATTCCATGCAGCGTCGATAAATCGTTGGGAAATGCGAAATAATAAAATCAGCAGGTTTATGTGAGATATCTAAAAATACACAATCAATGCCGCGTTTTTTCATTTCAAAGTCGATGGCCCTAGCAACAACATCACGCGGTGCAAGTTCTCCGCGTTTGTCATGGTCAGGCATAAAGCGTTTGCCGTTTGGCAACTTCAGAATACCACCTTCTCCACGCACAGCTTCAGTGATTAAAAAAGATTTGGCTTCTGGATGATATAAACAGGTTGGGTGGAATTGAATAAATTCCATATTGGCCACGCGGCAACCAACACGCCAGGCCATCGCTACGCCATCACCAGTGCTCACGTCAGGATTCGTAGTGTAAAGATAAACTTTACCCGAACCACCAGTCGCTAACACCGTATGTTGGGCAGCAATCGTGATGACTTTTCCGCTTTTATTATCTAGCACATATGCACCTAGTGCTTCGCCATTGCTTTGCTGGTCTGATTGGCTAATTCCAGCTTTACGTGAGGTAATCAGGTCAACGGCAATGTGATCTTCTAATACTGTAATGTTTGGATGGCTGAGAACTTGTTCTGCCAAGGTTTTTTGAACAGCGTGTCCGGTAGCGTCCGCTGCGTGAATAATCCGGCGGTGGCTATGGCCACCTTCACGGGTTAAATGGTAACCACTTCCGTCATCTTCTTTTGTAAAAGGAACGCCTTGCGCAATCAACCATTCAACGGTTTCCTTCGCATGGCTTGCAACCTCTCTTGTGACTTCTTGGTCACAAAGCCCAGCGCCAGCAATTAAGGTGTCTTGGATATGGGCTTCAATCGAATCATCGTTTCTTAAGACGGCAGCAATACCACCTTGCGCCCAACTGCTTGAAGTGTCATTGATTTTACGTTTACTGACTAAGCAAACTTTTTTTTCCGCAGCGACTTTAAGTGCAACTGTAAGACCGGCAAGGCCGCTACCAATAATTAAAACATCAAATTGCTGCATACAAACCTACAAGAGTGAACTTTGTGCAGTTTATCGTTGTCTGCTTTATGTGGCTAGCAATGTATAAAAATAAGGGGTAATCGCAATGTTAGACGTAAAAAATATAGCGGATATTTCGCGCTTAGGTTTCGTTGAGACTGCTGCATCGAGTTATACTGCAGCCGTTAATAATAAAAATATAGGGATCATGTCCTCTATGGGCAATGCTAAAGACGAAATAACAGGTAAGCAATCTGGCGATTTACCGGCGGCTAGCAATCGTGAGATTGACCAAGCATTAGTTGAACGTGCGCAGGCTGGCGATCAACGTGCGTTTGGTATGCTTGTTGAAAAGTACCAACGTAAGTTGGCACGCCTGTTATCACGTATGATGCGTGATCAAGCTGAAATTGAAGATGTTGTTCAAGAGTCATTTATTAAGGCTTATCGCGCACTCCCAAATTTTAGAGGCGATAGCGCTTTTTATACTTGGCTATATCGTATTGGTATCAATACCGCTAAGAATCATTTAGTCGCCATGGGTCGCAGACCACAAGTGGCGCGTGACGTTGAAATTGAAGATGCTGAAAATTTTGAAGATGCAGATGAACTTCGCACTATGGAGACCCCTGAGTCTGAAATGATGAGCAAAGAAATTGCTCAAACCGTTAATGACACGGTCATGGCTTTGCCTGATGAATTACGTACTGCAATTACATTGCGTGAAATAGAAGGTTTAAGTTACGAAGAAATTGCAACATTAATGAGCTGCCCAATTGGCACCGTCCGTTCTCGTATTTTTAGAGCGCGTGAAATGATTGCCCTTAAATTGCGTCCTTTATTAGACACCCCAGACGATAAACGCTGGTAGGCGTTTTACGATTTAATATTTTTTAATTGATGTTTAATCGCATCAAAGCAACAGGAGAAGTAACAGTGAGAGAACAAATTTCAGCCTTGATGGATGATGATTTACCGCTCGAAAATGCTGAGCATGTATTTAAGTCTATTAAGAGCGGTGGCGAATCTGCCGCAAGCTGGTCGACCTATCATTTGATTGGCGATGCCATGCGTGGTAATCGAGTATTGAGTCGCGACTTCACTTCAAAAGTGATGCAAGAAATCTCAAAACAGCCGACAGTATTAGCACCAAAAGTAAGTAAGCTTAATGTTAAACGTCCTGCGGTATGGTCAGTAGCAGCGTCAGTAGCTGCGTTCATGGTTGTTGGTTTCATGACCTTGCAACATCAAGCCCAAAATACTCTGATGGCGCCTGTAGAAATGGCTAAAAATGCGCCAGATGAATACTTGCTTGCACATCAATCAATGTCGCCAATTAACACTGCATACCTCATTCAGACTGCCTCGCTAGATCAGGGACGTGAATGAAACGTATTGTATTAGTGCTTAGTTTTTTATTGTGGTCTGCCGCTGCGTTAGCAGGGCAAGATGATGCTTGGATGATTCTTGAAAAAGCATCGCAAGCTGCACATGCTTTGAGCTACAAAGGCATCTTTGTTTATCAAACCGGTGCTAGCAGTAAGTCTGTGCAAGTCACTCACATGAACTACGGTCAAGGTGAATATTCACGTATGGTGGTTTTAGATGGTTCACCACGTGAAGCCCTCAGCCAAGGCAATGACATGGTAATTTTCAATCCTCGCAATGAAAAAGTAGTGATTGAGAAAAAGCGTGGCCAAAGCATGTTCCCTGCATTATTGCCAGATAATATGGAGCTAATTAAAACCGTCTATCAGGCACAATTGGGTGGTGAAGAGCGTGTTGGCGGGCGTGATGGCTACGTTGTTAATTTAAGCCCTAAAGATCAATATCGCTACGGTTATAAGTTGTGGACTGATAAAGAGTATGGCTTATTGCTAAAGTCGATGATGATTAGTGATAAAAATGTAGCCTTAGATCAAATTGCATTCAGTCAGATTTTGCTGATGGATGGCCAAAGCATGGATTGGTTTAGGCCTACTTTAGATAAAACTAAAGCTTATGTGATGGAGAAAGACGCGCCATCAAAACTTGATGCATCTGAAATCGACTGGGATGTCACAAAACTGCCAAATGGCTATCGTAAAGTAGACCAAGTGAAGCGCATGGTGGCCAATAAGCAAACACCAGTGACACAACTTATTTTCTCTGATGGACTTTCATCAGTTTCGGTATTTATTGAAGATATTCCTAAGGGTGTGCGTCCTAAGGTAGGGCACACCATGATGGGCGCTACTCACTTTTACGCGATTGTGAATGATGCGCATCAAGTGATTGCAGTGGGTGAAGTGCCAGAAGTAACGGTGACTTATTTTGCTAACGCCGTAAGCTTTAAAAACAAATCTAAATAGTTGCTATCTTTGTACTTGTTTTGTTGTAATGTGACTCCATATTATTCTCAACGAATTTATCTGAAATAAAACAATGGTTGAAGAACAAGCAATAATCGTCAGCACCGATCAAAATCAGGCTGCCTTAGAAATCCTTCGCAACAAACCTTGTGGTCTTTGTGGGCAAACCCGCGGTTGCGGGCTTTCTTTTTGGGGAAAGCTGTTTGCACATCGCGCCAATACATTTAAAGCTAAAAATCATATTGAAGCCAAAGTTGGCGATGTCGTCGTCGTTGGTATAGAAGAAAGCGCTTTATTATTCAGTGCGGTTACTGTTTACGGTATTCCCTTACTGTTTTTGTTGATTGGTGCGTTTTTAGGTAACGCCTTTGGAGATAGTGTGCATGCTGACCGGAACACAGCCGTCGGCGCTGTACTTGGTTTATTGTTTGGGTATCTTTGGGTAAAAGGTCATGCACAAGGTCGATCCTTAGATACGCGATATTCCCCAGTGATTTTGAGATTAGCAACACCATACTCAAATTCCAATGTTGTACGTGAATGTAATTCTGTTAATAAATAAAGGTGAAAACATGATTAAAAAATTAGTTGCAGTTTCTGCGCTCTTTTTATCTTTTTCGGTCAGTGCAATTGCTAAAGAGTTGCCTGACTTCACTGAGCTTGCTGAAAAGCAAGGCCCCTCTGTCGTCAATATTAGTGTGACGCAAGTTGTACAAGGGCAGGGTATAGGCGGTTTTCCTGG